>JAEEGL014916590.1_pt1 | contig 26147 bp, 36 predicted proteins | sample 9134231 | NCBI WGS metagenome assembly JAEEGL01 (sample SAMN16246548, study PRJNA631951) | gut metagenome | biome: gut microbiome; feature: rumen; material: fiber-attached | host: Bos | place: Iran: Karaj | collected 2018-10
GTAGTTCCTACCCGAGGTGCAACGCCGGAGATTACGGGACGATTTGATGTTAATTATATCCTGGGACAGCAGAAAACCGGAAACAGACAGACTACAGTGGTTGTCAACTTCACTAGCAAGACATCCGCTGAAGAACTGGAATATACGGAGTTTGATTATCAGCAACAGACATTTAACTTTATCTGATGGGGGAAGGCAGGGGTTATATGTTTATTATCGATACGAAAACTATTGTTACACCACAGAACGGTCTGAATATCTACAGGGGACGTACAGAGAATAATATTATATGTATGGAACCTGAGATTACCGATGTGGGGGTGAAGCCGGAGGCTGATGAACTTCTCAGCGGAACTTTAAAGAAACGCAAGAGCAAGGGCATGATCCTCGTGGGCAATATGGGAGATCCTTATAATGATCTGGAGAAGGAATACGGCCTGATGCGCAAGTGCCTGAAGTGGATCAATTATTTTGATTTCGGTGTGGTAGTAACTACAAGAAGAAGTCTGCTTCTAAGAGATATTGATATGCTTAAGGATATCGATAAGAAGACAAAGGCTGTGGTAGAGATTCCTATTCCATCTATTGAGGTGGAGAAGATGAGAGCTATCGATGGCGGAAGTCTGAGTGAGAGACTGCTTCTTATGGAAGAACTGCATAAAGCAGAGATTCCTTTCATCATAAATATATACCCGATAGTGCCATTCGTTAATGACGATCCGGTGGTGGTAAAGAGTATGCTTGGTGTGCTGAAGGATTATAGACCGGCAGCCATAGACCTTGGCGGTGCAAGCGTTCCTCTGGTAAAGAAGCAGATGGATTACTTCTATCTGCAGTATCAGAAACGTTTCCCGGAGGAATATAACAAATATCTTGATATCCACGGACGTTCAAAAAACATTATTATAGATACAGAGATCGAGTTGATAGATGCAGTAAGAAAGACTGCTTTGACAATCGGTGCCATGTGGAGTCCGCCTGAGATTCTTGACTGGAAGAGAAGATATGAGAACAAACAGGCAGGAGAACAGATGACATTTGACTTCTAGGGTGGTAATATACTTCCCATAAAACTGTTAACAAATTTTTTTATATATTAAGAGAGGAAAAATTATTATGGATTACAATGAGATGAGTTTGAAGCTTCATGAGGAGTGTGAGGGAAAGCTTGAGGTTGCTCTTAAGTGCCCGCTTGAAAACAAGGATGATCTTTCAACAGCATATACTCCTGGTGTTGCTGAACCATGTAGAAAAATACATGAGAATCCGGAAGATGCTTACAAGTATACATTAAAGCAGAATACAGTAGCTGTCGTATCAGACGGAACTGCAGTTCTTGGACTTGGAGATATCGGACCTCTTGCAGCTATCCCTGTTATGGAAGGAAAGTCTGTTCTTTTCAAGAAGTTCGGTAACGTTGATGCTTTCCCAATCTGCCTTGATACAAAGGATGTAGATGAGATCGTTGAAACAGTTAAGCGCATCGCTCCATCTTTCGGTGGTATCAACTTAGAGGATATTTCAGCTCCAAGATGTTTTGAAGTTGAAGAGAAGCTTAAGAAGGAACTTGATATCCCTGTATTCCATGATGATCAGCATGGTACTGCTATCGTATGTACAGCAGGTCTTGATAATGCACTTAAGATAGTAGGCAAGAAGTGGGAAGATATCAGCGTAGTTATCAGTGGTGCCGGTTCTGCAGGTATCTCAATCTGCAAGCTCTTCCAGCGTTTCGGTGTTGGAAATGTAGTGCTCGTAGACAGCCAGAGCGCACTTGTAGAAGGTGACCCACGTCTTAACCCTGCTAAGCAGGAAATCGCAAAGGTAACAAATAAGTATAAGGAAACAGGAAGCCTTGCAGATGTTATTAAGGGCAAGGATGTATTCATCGGTGTTTCAGCTCCTGGTATTGTAACAGAAGAGATGGTTCGTTCAATGGCAAAGGATCCTATCATCTTCGCTATGGCTAATCCTACACCGGAGATCATGCCTGATGAAGCTTTTCGTGGCGGCGCAAGAATCGTTGCAACAGGACGTTCAGATTTCCCTAACCAGATCAATAACGTACTTGTATTCCCTGGTATCTTCAGAGGTGCACTTGATGCAAGAGCTACAGCTATTACAGAGCCTATGAAGGTTGCTGCAGCAAAGGCTATCGCATCTATCGTATCAGCAGATGAACTTAGAGAGGATTATATTATTCCTGATCCATTTAACGAGAAGGTTGCACCTGCTGTAGCAAAGGCTGTTGCAGATGAGGCTGTTAAGTCAGGAATTTCAAGAAAGTAATAAGGAGTTCTTAATGGGTGATATTCAGAAACTGACTGCGGTTCAAAATGCGGTCAATAGTGTTATTAAGGGTAAGGAACATGTTGTTGAGGAGGTTCTGGCTGCTATTATCGCAGGCGGACATGTTCTGATGGAAGATATTCCCGGCGTCGGTAAAACAACTCTTGCGATGACTTTCGCAAGAGCGCTGTCGCTGGATTACAAGAGAACCCAGTTTACACCGGATGTTCTTCCGAGTGATATCCTGGGATTCTCAATGTATAACAGTGGTACAAAGGAGTTTGAGTATAGACCGGGAGCGGTATTCTGTAATCTCTTCCTTGCGGACGAGATCAACCGTACCAGTCCAAAGACTCAGTCAGCACTTCTTGAGGTAATGGAAGAAGGAACCGCCACAGTGGATGGTGTAACAAGACCACTTCCGGATCCTTTTACAGTTATAGCAACAGAGAACCCATATGGTTCTTCCGGAACTCAGATGCTTCCGGAATCACAGCTTGACCGATTTATGATATGTGTATCCATGGGATACCCGGAGCATGATGATGCAGTAGCTATCCTTAAGGGAAATGCACTGAATCCTGTCAGCCATGTAACTCCGGCTATGAATCTTGAAGAGCTGATAGCAGTAAGAAAAGAATGCAACGATCTCTTTATAAGAGACGAGATATATGAATATATAGTAGATATTGTTGAAGAGACCAGAAGAAATAATCTCTTCTCAATGGGCGCAAGTCCACGTGGTACCATCGCTATCTTAAAGATGGCCAAAGCTATGGCTATAATAGATAACAGAGATTTTGTTACTGCAGAAGACGTACAGAAAGTCGTAAGAACAACTCTCGGCCACAGAGTTAAGCTGGGACAGCGTTCTCGTGCTGAGGGTATCGACATGGATAAGGCAATAAGAATACTTCTTGAGACTGTAAGAGCACCGAGAAGTTAAGCCAAATGGGGGGCGTGCAAATTGTCAATTACAGATTATGAAAAAGCTAAAAGATTAGGTGACAAGGCTGTACGAGCAGACATGCTGAAAGGTCAGCATCCTTATCTTCCGGTACTGGATGATATCATTCAGAAGGAAGAGATTATAGGAGAGACCAATCTCGGTCTGGTCAATATCCCACTGGAAAGAGTAGTAGGAACAAGTACAGCTTCGAGAACAAATGCATTTGCAAGGAACTTTATGCCTATCATGGATATCAATACAGAGTTTGGCGCCAAGTGGTCCATGCTCTGCGATGCTCATATTGCAGAAGGAATCCATGATGCCATTAAGGTATATGAGTTCATGAACTATTTCTATGTAGTAGAGGGTAACAAGAGAGTAAGTGTGCTTAAGTATTTTAATGCAGACTCTATTCCTGCTTTTGTTACGAGAAAGATTCCGAAGCTGTCTGATAGAAAAGATATAAAGATATATTATGAATTCATGGATTTCTACAAGAAGACCGGTGTTAATTATATCTGGTTTTCCAACGAAGGAAGCTTTGCGAAGCTTATCACAGAGGTTGGTGTAGACAGAAGTGAAGAGAGTATAAGCACAAGTACAGCGACTTCAAGCAATGCAGATTCTGCCGATGGCTCAGGTGCAGTTACAAGAGCTGAATTTGGTAAGGTCTGGAGCGATGAGAAGACGCTGGAGTTTAAGGCTGCTTATTATAGATTTGCCAGTGCATTTAAGGAACAGAAGGGTGACAAACTCTTACATATCACCACCGGTGATGCGTTTCTTGGAATGATCGGCATCAAGGGCTTTGATGCAGTAGCTGAACTTTCGCAGGAAGCTATGAAGCAGGGCATCAAGGAAATGTGGCAGGAGTTCCTCGTTATGGAGGAACAGTTTGAGGTTGAGGTATCTCTTAATCCGCCTGAGGCAAAGAGGTCCATCATATCCCATATACTTCCACAGCAGTATTCCGCAGCGAAGCCTCTTAAGATCGCCTTCATATATGATAGAGAACCTGATTCTTCTGACTGGCTCTATGCACATGAGCTGGGAAGAAATCACATAAAGGAAGTTTTCGGAGACAGAATAAGCACACTCAAGATTACCACGGCAAAGACCGAGCAGGATGCCATCGATGCCATGGAAGAACTGATCGAGAAGCAGGGCGTTGAGGTTATATTTACCACCACCACTCGTCTTATCGATGCCAGTCTTAAGTGTGCGATAAAGTATAAGAATGTGAAGATTCTTAACTGTTCACTGAATACATCTCATAGATACATCAGAACTTATTATGCAAGACTCTATGAGGTTAAGTTCCTGTCGGGAGTTATCGCCGGTGCACTTACGGAGACGAATAAGGTAGGCTATGTAGCCGATTATCCTATCTTCGGAAATGTAGCCAACATAAATGCATTTGCGCTTGGCGCACTTATGGTTAATCCGAGATGTAAGGTTTATCTTAAGTGGACTACACTTAAGGAAAATCACAATATAGATGATATATATAAATCCCTTGAGGATGAGGGCGTTGATTACATATCCGATCAGGATATGATCACACCGAATAATGCATCAAGAAGATTTGGTCTTTATAAGCTTACAGACGGCGAGCCGGTCAATATGGCTATGCCGGTCTATAACTGGGGAGTCCTGTATGAGAAGCTGATCGACCTGATACTTCATGATTCATGGGCAACGGCGGACTCCAATACAGAAGGAAAACCTATCAACTATTGGTGGGGACTTTCTTCAGGCGTGGTCGACCTTATCATTTCCAAGAAGCTGCCTATGCAGGTAGCGCGCCTTGTACATACACTTAAGGTTATGATGAGAACAAACCGTTTTGTTGCATTTGATGGGGGAATAAGCTCCCAGGATGGAAGGTTCCAGTGTGAACCTGATCAGGAGCTTGATATAGATGATATTATAAAGATGGACTGGCTGTGTGAAAACGTAGTAGGAAAGATTCCATCAAAGGAAGAACTTAGAGAGAGGGCACGTCCTATCGTAGAATTAAAGGGCGTAAAACAGGAAGAGAATGAAGATACTGTTACTGGCTGATTTAGAATCTAGATATTTATGGGATTTCTTTGAGAAGTCAAAGCTGGAGGGGCTGGACCTCGTGCTTGCTGCAGGAGATCTGGCACCGCAGTACCTGTCATTTATTGCAACTTATACCACTGCACCGGTTTTATATGTGCACGGTAATCATGATACCTGCTATGATAAGACACCGCCGGATGGATGTATATGCGTGGATGATACGGTTTATACCTATAAAGGGCTCAGGATAATGGGGCTCGGCGGAAGCATGTGCTACAACATGAGTCCTTATCAGTACACTGAAAAAGAAATGAGGGCAAGATACAGGAAGCTCAGGTTCAAACTCTGGAGAGCCGGAGGAGTGGATATACTTCTTACTCACAGCCCGGCCCGAGGCATAAACGATCAGGATGATCTGCCGCACAGGGGCTTTAGTGTTTTCAGGGATATTATGGATAAGTACCATCCTAAGCTTTTCGTTCATGGACATGTTCATCTGAATTATGGACGCGGCGTAAAGCGTGAAGATACATATAATGATACCAGGATCATAAATGCATACGAAAGGTATACGATAGAGATATGATAGAAAGTGTTGAGATAAATGAGCTTATAGATAAGTATGTGGAGTTCTGCGGCGACAGCGGTCAGATCGACCAGACTCTCTATAAGAAATATGATGTTAAAAGAGGACTTCGTGATTCAGATGGAAAGGGTGTCCTTACAGGACTTACAGAAATATCTGATGTTAACGGTTTCAAGGATATTAACGGAGTGAGAACTCCGATCGATGGTGAGCTGTATTTTCAGGGATATAATGTTAAGTCTCTTGTAGATGGTTTTTACGGAACCTGTCATGGATTTGAAGAAACTATATTCCTTCTTCTCTTTGGTGAGCTTCCAACGGAAACTCAGCTCAGTGAGTTCATGAAGGTTATAGGAAATATGAGATCCCTTCCTGATAACTTTAACAGAGACGTTATCATGAAGGCACCGAGTCATAACATTATGAATACACTTGAGAGATGTGTTCTTACATTATATACCTATGATGAAGATCCGGATAATATATCCATTAAGCATGTGCTTGAGCAGTCATTGGGACTCATAGCTCGTTTCCCTGTGATCGCAGCATATGGATATCAGAGTTACAGACATAAGTTCCATGATGCCAGTCTTGTTATCCACAGACCTAAGCCGGAACTTTCAACAGCTGAGAATATTCTGAGACTGCTTCGTTCAGATCCGAAGTATACGGAGCTTGAAGCTGCAGTTCTTGATATCTGTCTTGTTCTGCATGCGGAGCATGGTGGTGGTAATAACTCTACATTTACATCTCATGTTATTACAACCTCAGGAACAGATACCTATTCTACCATTGCAGGATCTCTTGGATCACTTAAGGGACCTAGACATGGTGGTGCAAACCTTAAGGTTCAGCAGATGTTTGCTGATCTGAAGAGCAATATTTCCGACTGGGAGAATGATAAGGAAATTGCCAACTATCTTCAGGGCCTTCTGGATAAGAAGGGATTTGATCATTCCGGACTTATCTATGGAATGGGACATGCAATCTATACATTGTCAGACCCAAGAGCAGTTATCCTTAAGGAGTACGCAAGACGTCTTTCTGAAGAGGAAGGCTTCGAGAAGGAATTTGCTCTTTATGACAGAGTTGAAAATATAGCTAAGAAGCTTATTATGAAGAACCGCGATATGAAGAAGCCTGTATGTGCAAATGTAGACTTCTACAGCGGACTTGTATATACAATGCTCAGGATTCCTATGGAACTGTTTACGCCGATCTTTGCCATTGCCCGTATAGCAGGCTGGACGGCACACAGAATAGAGGAACTGGTGAACAACGGAAAGATCATCAGACCTGCATATAAGTATGTAGGCGAGCATAAGGAATATTTACCGATAGAAGAAAGAGACTGGTAAATTAGAGACCACGGGATTGCCCGGATGAAAGTGAGAAACAGATATGTGGTTAGCTGACAGATGGAAAGATTATGAAGTTATAGATACCTCGGAGGGAGAGAAGCTGGAGAGCTGGGGAGGCTATATCCTGCTTAGACCTGATCCGCAGGTTATATGGAATACAGAGAAGATATCTCCTGAATGGAAGAAGCTTAATGGACATTACTTCAGAAGCAATAAAGGAGGCGGAGAGTGGAAGACCTATAATCTCCCGGAGGAGTGGAGCATAGGTTACGATCTCAGTATAGGAAAACGCCTTACATTTAATCTGAAGCCTTTTGCTTTTAAACATACAGGACTGTTTCCGGAGCAGGCTGCTAACTGGGACTGGTTTTCTTCTATTATAGAGAAGGCTGTTAGTGAAGAGGAAAGAACTGCAGACAGCGATAAGCCTGTAAAGGTTCTGAATCTCTTTGCTTATACAGGAGGTGCAACCATTGCAGCAGCAGCGGCAGGGGCTAGAGTTACTCATGTGGATGCTTCAAAGGGCATGGTCGGATGGGCAAAGGAAAATGCCGTATCCTCAGGACTTGGTGATGCACCTATCAGATGGCTGGTGGATGACTGCAAGAAGTTTGTTGAACGCGAGATAAGACGCGGCAACAAGTATGATGGAATAATTATGGATCCTCCATCCTACGGCAGGGGACCGAAGGGGGAGATCTGGAAGATAGAAGAAGCTGTATATGAGCTGATAGGACTTGCGGCAGAGCTCCTTTCGGAGGACGCACTGTTCTTCCTTGTTAACTCTTATACCACCGGACTTCAGCCGGGTGTGCTTTCTTATATGATAGGAAGTACCGTAGTGAAGAATTTCGGAGGCAAGGTTGAATCTTCGGAGCTGGGCATTCCGGTAAGAGATTCAGATTACGCACTGCCATGTGGGGCGGCAGGACGCTGGACTTCAAAGTGACCGACGAAGTGAGATCGGCAGGACTCCGGTTTTCGAGGTGACCGGTAAAGATACTAAATGGGGTATGATACATTAATATAATAAAGGGGATGAGCGAATGTATGATGTATTGGTTATCGGCGCAGGGGTTATCGGCTGCGCTGTAGCAAGGGAACTTTCGAAATACAGGCTCAGCGTCTGTGTTATCGAGAAGGAAAGTGACGTATGTGAAGGAACCAGTAAGGCCAACAGTGGAATAGTCCATGCAGGGTTCGATGCTGCATCGGGAACACTGAAGGCCAAGCTGAATGTCCGGGGAAGTAAGATGATACCGGAACTTTCAAAAAAGCTGGACTTTGCATATAACCGGAATGGGGCCATGGTCCTGTGCTTTGACAAAGAAGATCTGGGCGGCCTTCAGAAGCTGTATGACAGAGGAATAGCAAATGGCGTAGAGGGACTGTCTCTTCTCACAGGTGAGGAGGCGAAGGAACTTGAGCCGTCTCTTGGGAAGACGGTGGCCGGAGCACTTCTGGCAGAAACTTCAGGAGTGGTATGCCCATTTGAGATGACCATAGCCTTTGCTGAGAATGCATTTGCTAATGGCGCAGAGTTTAAGTTTAACACAGAAGTAAAGAATATCACTGTGTCAGAGAACGGATATTCTGTGGAAACAGGCAGTGGAACATATGAGGCCGGTATAGTTATAAATGCAGCCGGTGTCTATGCTGATGCTATCCACAATATGATATGTGAGGAGAAGATGAACATCACTCCTAGAAGGGGAGAGTATTATCTCCTGGATAAGGAAGCAGGTGCGCTTATATCAAGAACCCTGTTCCAGATGCCTACTAAGATGGGCAAGGGTGTTCTCGTTACTCCGACAGTACATGGAAATATTCTTCTCGGACCTACAGCAGTTAATATAGAAGATAAGGATAATACTGCAACTACGGCAGAGGGCCTTGGAGAAATCAAAGAGAAGGCTGCTCTTTCAGTTGAGAATATTCCATTTAATAAAGCAATTACAAACTTCTCGGGACTCAGAGCGGTAGGAGAGTCCGGAGACTTTATAATAGAAGAATCCCGTACGGGATTCATAGATGTGGCAGGAATCGAATCACCGGGTCTCAGCAGTGCACCTGCTATAGGCGAGTATGTGGCTGAACTTCTTTCAAAACGGATCGAGCTTGTGAAGAAAGAAGATTTTGTTGATACAAGAACCGGTGTGAAGCATTTCGCAGGACTTACAAGAGATGAGCAGAATGAGCTGATAAGAGAGAATCCGGCTTATGGAAATATTGTCTGCAGATGCGAGACAGTTACAGAAGGTGAGATTCTTGATGCTATTAACCGTCCGCTGGGTGCGACAACCCTGGACGGAGTTAAGAGAAGAACCAGAGCGGGCATGGGAAGATGTCAGGCAGGTTTTTGCTCACCTAAGGTTATGGCGCTGATTGCTGAGTCCATCGGCATATCCCTCGGCGATGTTAAGAAGCATTAGGGAGGTGAATGATATGCGTGAATATGATCTTGTGATAATCGGTGGCGGTCCGGCCGGAATGGCTGCAGCGGTGTCTGCAAAGAAGGCAGGACTTGATAATATAATTATATTTGAGAGAGACGGTGTTCTGGGTGGAATACTGAATCAGTGTATACATAATGGTTTCGGACTTCATACATTTAAGGAGGAGCTGACGGGACCGGAGTATGCTGAGAGATACAGCGACATGGTTAAGGAACTGGGAATAGCCTATGAGACGGGAACCATGGTTCTGGATATAGCTCCGGATAAGACTGTTACCATACTCAGCAGCAGTAGAGGCGTGGAGAGTATAAGTGCAAAGGCAGTGATCCTTGCCATGGGCTGCAGGGAACGTCCGAGAGGTGCTCTTGGAATCCCGGGTTACAGACCACAGGGAATCTACACTGCAGGTACCGCACAGAGACTCATTAATATAGAAGGAGTTCTTCCGGGACGGGAGGTTGTTATCCTTGGTTCAGGTGATATAGGACTCATCATGGCGAGACGTATGACTCTTGAAGGAGCACACGTGGCCGCTGTATTTGAACTTATGCCATATTCCAATGGACTGAACAGGAATATAGAGCAGTGCCTGAATGATTACAACATTCCTCTTCTTCTGAGTCATACCATAGTTGATATAAAAGGAAGAGACAGACTTGAGGGAGTTGTGGTGGCTGAAGTTGATAACGGAAAGCCTATTCCGGGAACAGAAGTTTTGTATCCTTGTGATACGCTGCTTCTATCCTGCGGACTTATTCCGGAGAATGAGCTTTCGAGAAGCTGCGGAGTAGATATCAATCCTCTCACTAACGGACCACTTGTAAATGACAAGCTGGAGACGGGTATAGAAGGTGTATTTGCCTGTGGAAATGTACTCCATGTGCATGATCTGGTAGATTTTGTATCCGCTGAGGCTTCAAAAGCCGGAGAAAGTGCTGCAGAATATGTTCTCAGTCTGACAGATGGTAATAAGGAAGAAACGCCTTCATCAGAATTCAGATTCATTCCGCAGAATGGAGTGAGATATACCGTACCGAACAGTTTTACAGCAGGTAAGGTAGGAGAAGATATCCATCTCAGATTCAGAGTTACGGGAATATATAAAGGTGCATCCATAGTTGTTAAGTCAGGCGATAAGGAACTTATGAGGAAGAAAACTCTGGTACTCATTCCGAGTGAGATGCAGGATGTAACTGTTAAGAAGGATATTCTTAATGAAGTAACAGGTGATGTGACAGTAGAGATAGAAAGTAACTGAAGGATTAGTACGGAGGAGCGGCTATGACTAAAGAATTAACATGTATCTGCTGTCCGATGGGCTGCAGACTGAGTATAGAGCTTGATGATGGAACAGGAGATATCCTTTCAGTAACAGGAAACACCTGTAAGAGAGGACACGACTATGGTATCTCCGAGCTTACGGCACCGGTAAGGATGGTTACAACAACCGTAAGAACTCCGGAAGGTGTAAGCATTCCTGTAAAGACGAAGGAACCGGTACCGAAGGATAAGATATTTGAATGCATGGAAGATATCAAGAAAGCAGTGGTACATACTCCGGTTCATACAGGAGATATAATAGTAGAGAATGCTGCAGGGACAGATATCCCTGTAATAGCTACAAGAAGCTTATAAGTTGACATAATACTGGGCCGCCCGGAAAAATTCCGAGCGGCTCGAAAAATTTTTAAAATAATACTTGCAATATAAAATCAGATGTTATATACTACGTCTTGCTGTGACATTGATAGCGTTGAAGCGAAAGTTGCTGAAAGTAACCCAGATGAATCGGCATGTATGTGTTCAATAGAACACAGGGTTAGAACAGGTAATTTCGTGGAGCGAAGGTCAAGTCTATGAAATTTGACGGCAAGTCACTGTACCGATAACCATCTGACAGAAGTCAGAGATGACGGGTGTTGAGGGCGAATATCGCCCTATTATCTTGCAAGAAGCAGGAAACACTCGGGAGAGTTGTACAGTCACCGCTTGTCGTACTCATTAAAAAGTGCGAAAAGGAGGAGACTTTTTTTATGTCTAATCAGGTAATGAGAATCACATTAAAGGCATATGATCATACACTTATTGATCAGGCAGCTAAGGAAATCGTTGAAGCTGTTAAGGGAACAGGAGCAAAGGTCAGCGGTCCTATTCCGATGCCAACAAAGGTTGAGAAGGTAACAATCCTCAGAGCTGTTCATAAGTATAAGGATTCAAGAGAGCAGTTCGAGCAGAGAACCCACAAGAGACTTATCGATGTAATCAACCCAAACAAGGCTACAACAGATATTCTTAAGAAGCTTGATATATCAGCCGGTGTATACCTTGAAATCAAGGCTAAGTAAATCAAAGCTTAATGTTGATGTAATGTTAGTTACTTAAATGTACCTAATCATTAGTATGATTGTCCTTATGCCGAGGGATAATCCGCTGTAATTCTATTAGGAGGAATTTAAAAATGAAGAAAGCAATACTTGCTGAAAAAGTCGGAATGACTCAAATCTTCAACGAGCAGGGACAGCTTGTTCCTGTAACAGTATTAAAGGCTGGTCCTTGCAGCGTACTGCAGGTTAAGACAGTCGAGAATGACGGATACGAAGCAGTTCAGGTTGGCTTCGGAGAAGTTAAGGAAAAGATCGTCACAAAGGACGGATCTGGTAAAAAGGTAATCAGAAATCCTCACGGTGCTACAAAGGCCGAGGCAGGACATGCAAAGAAGGCAGGAGTTGCAGTTCCTAAGTTCGTTAGAGAGTTTAAGTTCGAGAACGCTGCTGAGTATGTTCCAGGTGAGACTGTTATCAAGGCTGACATCTTCGCTGAAGGAGATAAGGTTGATGTAACAGCTAAGTCAAAGGGTAAGGGATACGCAGGCGGTATCAAGAGATACGGTCTTAAGTCAGGTCCTTCAGGACATGGTTCAAAGTATCACCGTCATGCAGGTTCTAACGGATCAGCAACAACTCCGGGACGTGTTATGAAGGGCAAGAAGATGCCTGGTCATATGGGAACTGAGCAGGTTACTGTACAGAACCTTGAGGTAGTTAAGATAGATGTAGAGAACGACTTAATCTTAGTAAGAGGAGCAGTTCCAGGACCTAAGAAGTCACTCGTATGTATAGCAGAGTCAGTTAAGGCTGGCAAATAAGCTTTACCGGAAGGAGGAAATAAAAAATGGCAACAGTATCCGTTTATAACACCGATGGTAAAGAAGTTGAAAAGATTGATTTATCAGATAACATTTTCGGTGTCGAGATAAATGAAACACTAGTTCACAAGGCAGTAGTTGCACATCTTGCAAACAGACGTCAGGGAACACAGAGCGCTCTTACACGTTCAGAGGTTCGTGGAGGCGGAAAGAAGCCTTGGAGACAGAAGGGAACAGGTCATGCAAGACAGGGTTCTATCAGAGCTCCACAGTGGACAGGCGGTGGTGTTGTATTTGCACCAAAGCCAAGAGATTACTCACAGAAGATGAACAAGCGTGAGAAGCAGATCGCTCTCTTCTCAGTACTCACATCAAAGGTTCAGGATGACAAGCTCATCGTTGTAGACAGCCTTGATATGGAAACACCTAAGACAGCAGCATTCGTTAAGGTTCTTGGAAACCTTAAGGCTGACAAGGCGCTTGTAGTAACAAGTGAGAAGAACGACAACCTGGTACTTTCAGCTAGAAACATTCCTGATGTAAAGACAGTACCTACAAATGCAATCAATGTATTTGACATCTTAAATCATGAAGCACTCGTGATCACAAAGGATGCCGTAAAAGCTATCGAGGAGGTGTACGCATAATGGCAGATCTTAAGTATTATGATATTATCCTTAAGCCGGTTCTTACAGAGAAGAGTATGAACGCTATGGGCGAGAAGAAGTACACATTTCTTGTACATCCAGATGCTACAAAGTCACAGATCAAGGAAGCTGTAGAGAAGATGTTCGAAGGAACAAAGGTAGCAAATGTTAATACCATCAACTACGACGGAAAAGCTAGAAGACGTGGTATGGTAACAGGTAAGACAGCAAAGAGCAAGAAGGCATATGTTCAGCTTACAGCTGAGAGTGCTGATATCGAGCTTTTTGAAGGTCTGTAAACTGTAGGTAATTGAAAGGAGACTTTTACGATGGGAATCAAAGTATATAATGCATATACACCTTCGCGTAGAAATATGACAGGTCTTGATTTCGCTGTGATCACAACAGACAAGCCTGAGAAGTCACTTCTTGCAAAGAAGAAGAAGACAGCAGGTCGTAACAATCAGGGTAAGATTACTGTCAGACATCATGGCGGCGGAAACAGACAGAAGTACAGAATCATAGATTTCAAGAGAAACAAGGATGATATTCCTGCTAAGGTTGTTAGCATCGAGTATGATCCAAACAGAACAGCTAACATAGCTCTTATCGTTTACGCTGATGGAACAAAGACATATATCCTTGCTCCAGACGGAATCAAGGTTGGTGAGAAGCTTATGAACGGCGTTAACGCTGAGATTAAGCCAGGTAACTGCCTTCCACTTTCAGCTATCCCGGTTGGTACAGAAGTTCACAATGTAGAGCTTGTACCTGGTAAGGGTGGACAGCTTGTTAGATCTGCTGGTAACACAGCACAGCTCATGGCTAAGGAAGGTAAGTATGCAACACTTCGTCTTCCTTCAGGAGAGATGAGATATGTTCCGATTGAAGCAAGAGCTACAGTCGGTGTAGTTGGAAATATAGAGCACGGCCTTGTAAAGATTGGTAAGGCTGGACGTAAGCGTCACATGGGTATCCGTCCTACAGTTCGTGGTTCTGTTATGAACCCTAATGACCATCCACACGGTGGTGGTGAGGGTAGAGCACCAATTGGTAGACCTGCACCTTCAACTCCTTGGGGTAAGCCGGCACTCGGTCTTAAAACAAGAAAGAAGAAGAATAAGTCTAACAAGATGATAATACGTAACAGAAACGGTAAGAATTATAAGTAAGGAGGAAGATCATGGCTCGTTCATTAAAAAAGGGTGCATTCGCTGACGAAAGCTTATTAAAGAAGATTGCAGAGATGAACAAGAAGGGTGACAACCAGAAAGAAGTTATCAAGACATGGTCACGCCGCTCAACAATCTACCCAAATTTCGTTGGTAACACAATTGCAGTATATGATGGAAGAAAGCATGTTCCTGTATATGTTACAGAGGATATGGTTGGCCACAAGCTTGGAGAGTTCGTACTCACAAGAACTTACAAGGGACATGGCGCAGATAAGAAGGGTAAGTAAAGGAGGACTAGGAAATGTCAAAAGGACATAGATCTCAGGTCAAGAGACAGAGAAATGAGAATAGAGATACAAGACCTTCGGCTACCGTTTCTTACGCCAGGGTTTCAGTTACAAAGGCGTGCTTCGTATTAGACGCCATTAGAGGTAAGGATGTTAACACAGCTCTTGCTATTCTCCAGTATAACAACAGAGATGCTTCAAGAATTATCTATAAGCTCCTTAGTTCAGCTGTAGCAAATGCTGAGAACAACAATGGTCTCAAGGCTGACAACCTCTATGTTGCAGAGTGCTTTGCAAACAAAGGACCTACAATGAAGAGAATTCATCCAAGAGCTCAGGGTAGAGCATATAGAATTGAGAAGAGAACAAGCCACATTACAGTTGTGCTTGATGAGAGATAGGAGGTCAGCATGGGACAGAAAGTTAATCCACATGGTTTAAGAGTCGGTGTCATCAAGGATTGGAACTCAAAGTGGTATGCAGATACCAAGGATGAAGAGTTTTCAAACAACCTTGTTGAGGACTATAACATCAGAAAGTACCTTAAGAAAAAGCTTTACAATGCTAATGTAGCAAAGATAAATATTGAGAGAACAGTTGACAAGGTTAAGGTTATCGTTTTCACAGCTAAGCCTGGTATCATCATTGGTAAGGGTGGAGCTGAAATCGAGAAGCTTAAGAAGGATGTTCAGAAGCTTACAGTTAAGAAGCTTTTCATAGACATTAAGGAAATCAAGAAGCCTGATACAGATGCTCAGCTTGTTGCTGAAAACATCGCTCAGCAGCTTGAGAACCGTATATCCTTCAGACGTGCTATGAAGTCATGCATGGGAAGAGCTATGAAGGGTGGAATTCTTGGTATCAAGACAAGCGTATCCGGTCGTCTCGGTGGTGCTGATATGGCAAGAAAAGAGACATACAGCGAGGGTACAATTCCTCTTCAGACACTTCGTGCTAACATTGACTATGGATTTGCTGAAGCAGATACAACATATGGAAAGGTTGGCGTAAAGACATGGATCTACCATGGTGAAGTACTTCCTAATAAGGGAAAAAAGGAAGGAGATAAGTAATTATGTTAATGCCTAAGAGAACAAAATTCCGTAAGCAGCAGCGTGGTTCTATGAAAGGTGTAGCTACTAGAGGAAACAAGATTACTCGTGGTAATTTCGGTATCGTAGCTATGGAGCCTTGCTGGATTAGATCAAATCAGATAGAGGCAGCTCGTATTGCCATCAATCGTCACTTAAGACGTGAAGGTAAGGTATGGATCAATATCTTCCCTGACAAGCCTGTAACAACAAAGCCTATCGGTGTTCGTATGGGATCCGGAAAGGGTTCTGTAGAGTACTGGGTAGCAGTAGTTAAGCCGGGCAGAGTACTGTTTGAGGTTGGTGGAAATGTAACAGAAGAGAAGGCTCGTGAAGCACTTCGTCTTGCAACACATAAGCTTCCAATCAAGTGTAAGGTTGTAAGCAGAGCCGATCTGGAAGGAGGTAGCAGCAGTGAAAACTAAAGAATATTTAGACGAGTTAAAGACAAAGTCTGTTGAGGAACTCAGCACAGATCTTGTTACTGCAAAGAAGGAACTCTTTAACCTTAAGTTCCAGAATGCTACTAACCAGCTTGAGAATACAAGCCGTATTAAGGAAGTTAGAAGAAATATAGCAAGAATACAGACACTCATTGCTGAGAAGTCTAACGCTTAAGTTGGGAAGGAGAAAAAACAATGGAAAGAAATCTTCGTAAGACACGTATCGGTCTTGTTACAAGCGATAAGATGGACAAGACAATCGTGGTTTCAATCGTTGATAACGTAAAGCATCCGCTTTATGGAAAGATCGTAAAGAGAACCTACAAGCTTAAGGCTCATGATGAGAACAATGAGTGTAAGGTTGGAGATAGAGTTAAAGTTATGGAGACAAGACCACTTTCTAAGGATAAGAGATGGAGACTTGTCGAGATCATAGAGAGAGCTAAGTAAGGAGGCAAAAGAGATGATACAGCAGGAAAGTAGACTCAGAGTTGCCGACAACACAGGTGCTAAGGAGCTTCTTTGCATCAGAGTACTTGGCGGCTCAACAAGAAGATATGCCAATATCGGTGATATCATCGTAGCAACCGTTAAGGATGCAACTCCTGGCGGTGTTGTTAAGAAGGGTGACGTTGTTAAGGCTGTTGTAGTTCGTACAAAGCACGGCGCTCATCGTAAGGACGGCTCATACATCAAGTTTGATGAGAACGCAGCCGTAATCATCAAGGATGATAACAATCCTAGAGGAACTCGTATATTTGGACCAGTTGCAAGAGAGTTAAGAGATAAGAAGTTCATGAAGATTATCTCACTTGCACCTGAAGTACTTTAAGGAGGTAGAATCGTGGCAACTTCTAAGATTAAGAAGGGTGACCTTGTAAAGGTTATCGCCGGCAAGGATAAGGATAAGGAAGGTAAAGTCCTTTCTGTTGACGTTAAGAATCATAAGGTTCTTGTAGAAGGCGTTAACAAGGTATTCAAGCACAGCAAGCCTAGCATGGCTAATCAGCAGGGCGGTATCATTGAGAAGGAAGCACCAATCGATATATCAAACGTTATGTACCTCTATAAAGGTGCAGCTGTCAGAGTAGGCTTCCAGGGTGAAGGAAAAGATAAGAAGAGAGTAGCTAAGGTCAACGGAAAGACCGAGGCTATTGATTAATCGGAAGGAGGCTGAATACTTTGAGCAGATTAAAGGATATTTACAATGACGAAATTAAATCAGCTATGATTGAGAAGTTCGGATATAAGAACGTTATGCAGGTTCCAAAGATCGCAAAGATCGTTATCAACATGGGTGTTGGTGAAGCAAAGGAGAACGCAAAGGTTCTCGAGTCAGCAGTTAAGGACCTCACAACCATCGCTGGACAGAAGCCTGTTATTACAAAGGCAAAGAAGTCAGTTGCTAACTTCAAGCTTAGAGAAGGAATGTCAATCGGATGTAAGGTAACACTTCGTGGCGACAAGATGTATGAGTTTGCAGACAGACTCATCAATCTTGCACTTCCTAGAGTTCGTGACTTCCGTGGTGTCAGTGCAGATTCTTTCGACGGAAGAGGAAATTATGCACTTGGTATCAAGGAGCAGATCATCTTCCCTGAAATCGAGTATGATAAGGTCGATAAGGTAAGAGGCATGGATATCATTTTCGTTACAACGGCTAACACTGACGAGGAAGCTCGTGAGCTTCTCAGACTCTTCGGTATGCCGTTCCAGAAGTAAGGAGGAAAAGCAAATGGCAAAAACTGCTATGAAGGTTAAGCAGCAGAGAAAGCAGAAGTTCTCTACAAGAGAGTATACACGTTGCAAGATCTGCGGAAGACCACATGCATATTTAAGAAAGTATGGAATTTGCAGAGTATGTTTCAGAGAGTTGGCATATAAGGGCGAGATTCCAGGCGTTAAAAAGTCCAGCTGGTAGGATATAGAGGAGGAACTAAAATGTCAATAAGCGATCCAATTGCAGATATGCTTACAAGAATACGTAATGCAAATACTGCAAAGCATGATACAGTAGATATACCTGCATCTAAGATGAAGCAGGCGATTGCAGATATACTTCTCAGAGAAGGATATATCAGTGCCGTAGAGACAGTTGCTGATGGTGACTTCAATGTTATCAGAATTACTCTTAAGTACGGTAAGGATAAGAGCGAGAAGGTTATTAATGGCATTAGAAGAATCTCTAAGCCGGGACTTCGTATATATGCTGATGCTCAGAACCTTCCAAAAGTTCTTGGAGGAATGGGAACTGCAATCATTTCAACAAACAAGGGCGTTATCACAGACAAGGAAGCTCGTAAGCTTAATGTCGGTGGTGAAGTGCTTTGCTATGTTTGGTAAGATTTTTAAGATAAATTTTTAGGAGGAAAGGCGAAATGTCACGTATCGGTAGAATGCCTATCGCTGTACCTGCAGGCGTTACTGTAGATATAGCAGAAAATAATAAGGTGACTGTAAAGGGACCAAAGGGAACTCTTGAGAGAGCTCTCGCTCCAGAGATGGAGATCACCCTTGAAGGAAATGAAATAACTGTAAAGAGACCAAACGATCTCAAGAGAAACAGAGCTCTTCACGGTCTTACAAGAACACTTCTCAACAACATGGTTGTTGGTGTTACTGAAGGATATAAGAAGACACTTGAGGTTAATGGTGTAGGTTATAGAGCTCAGAAGCAGGGCAAGAAGCTTGTGCTCTCACTCGGTTACTCACATCCTGTTGAGATGGAAGATCCAGAAGGTCTTTCAACAACTGTTGAGGATAACAAGATCATCGTTGAAGGTATCGACAAGGAGAAGGTTGGTCAGTATGCAGCTGAGATCAGATCAACAAGAGCTCCAGAGCCATATAAGGGCAAGGGTATCAAGTACGATTATGAAGTTATCAGACGCAAGGTCGGTAAGACAGGTAAGAAGTAAGGGAAGGAGAGAGTAGCATGATTAATAAGGAATCAAGAAGCGTAATTCGCAAAAAGAAGCATTTAAAGATTCGTAACCGTTTCAGCGGAACTGCAGAGAGACCAAGACTTGCAGTTTTCAGAAGCAACAATCATATGTATGCTCAGGTTATCGATGATGCAGAAGGCAAGACTCTCGTCAGTGCTTCTACTGTAGAGAAGAAAGTAGCTTCCGAATTAGAGAAGACAAATAATGTTGAAGCAGCAGCTTACCTTGGCAAGGTTATTGCTGAGAGAGCTAAGGCAGCTGGCATTAACGAAGTTGTATTTGATAGAGGCGGTTTTATCTATACAGGTAAGATCAAGGCACTTGCAGATGCTGCAAGAGAAGCTGGCCTGGTATTCTAATTAGGGAGGAGAGCATAAATGAAGCATACAATAATAGATGCAAGCACACTTGGCGAGCTTTATGATAACGTTGTAGCAATTAAGCGTGTCACAAAGGTTGTTAAGGGTGGTCGTAATATGAGATTCTCAGCACTTATAGTTGTAGGTGATCGTAATGGTCACGTTGGTGCTGGTGTAGGTAAGGCTGCTGAAATTCCTGAAGCTATTCGTAAGGCTAAGGAAGATGCTATCAAGAAGCTTGTAGAAGTACCTATTAATGAGAACGGAAGTATCCCTTATGGATTTACAGGTGAGTTCGGAAGTGCTAAGGTTCTTCTGAAGTCAGCTCCTGAAGGTACAGGTATCATCGCAGGTGGTCCTGCACGTAGCGTGCTCGATCTTGCCGGATACAAGAACATCCGTACTAAGTCACTCGGTTCAAACAATAAGCAGAACGTAGTTCTTGCTACACTTGCAGGTCTTTCAAGCATCCAGGATCCAGCTGAGATTGCTAAGAAGAGAGGCAAGACTGTTGCCGAGATTCTTAATTAGGAGGCGTGAAGAAATGGCAGATACAATCAAGGTAACACTCGTAAAGTCACCTATAGGAGCTATTCCTAAGCACAGAAGAACAGTTGAAGCACTTGGACTTACAAAGATGCACAGAACAGTTGAGCTTCCTAACAATGCTGCTACAAAGGGAATGATCGCTCAGGTTAGTTATTTAGTAAAGGTTGAAGAGTAAGGAGGGCTTAAAGACATGGATTTATCTACATTAAAGCCGGCAGAAGGATCTGTTACACGTAATGACTTCAGACGTGGACGTGGACATGGTTCAGGTAACGGCAAGACTGCAGGTAAGGGACATAAAGGTCAGAAGGCTCGTTCAGGAGCTCCAAGACCAGGTTTCGAAGGTGGACAGATGCCACTTTTCAGACGTATTCCTAAGCGTGGTTTCAAGTGCAGAAACACAAAGGATATCGTTGCAATTAACGTTTCAGAGCTTAATCGTTTTGAGGATGGTGCTACAGTAACAACAGCATCACTCATCGAGGCTGGAATTGTAAAAAACCCTAGAGATGGTGTTAAGATTTTAGGAAATGGAGAGCTTTCAAAGAAGCTTACAGTTCAGGTAAGCGCAGCAAGCGCCAGCGCAGTTGAGAAGATCGAAGCTGCAGGCGGAAAATTCGAGGTGATCTAGTATGTTTAAAACCCTCAGGGATGCACTCAAGGTAAAGGATATAAGAAACGGTATTATATTTACATTTTTCATTCTTGTAATTGTAAGACTCGGTTCTAACATCCCTACCCCGGGTGTTGACACGGCAAGAATTGGTGATTTCGTAAATAACGCACTCGGTTCTGCTGCAGGAAATCTCCTGAATACATTTACAGGCGGCTCCATATCGCAGATGACCATCTTTGCGTTATCGGTTACACCATATATTACGTCATCAATCATCATTCAGCTTCTCACAATTGCTATTCCTGCACTTGAAGAGATGCAGAAGGATGGTGAAGATGGACGTAAGAAGATGACAGCTATCACACGTATCGTGTCAGTTGCGCTTGCTATCATCAACAGTACAGGTCTTGCAGTCAGCTTTAGAAAAGGCGGATATCTGTACTCAGATAGCTTCTTAACACTTATAGTTGTTATCATTTCACTTACAGCAGGTAGTACATTTATTATGTGGCTCGGTGAAAGAATTACTGAGAGAGGTATTGGAAACGGTATCTCAATCATCCTTCTTATCAACATCGTTTCAAGAATGCCGCATGATTTCCTCAGCCTTTATGAAATGTTTGTAAAGGGTAAGGACATTGTACACTTAGTAATGGCTGCAGCAATCATCATTGCAATCGTAGTTGTTACAACAATGCTTACAATACTGCTTAATGAGGCTGTAAGAAAAGTACCTGTATCTTATGCACAGAAGATTCAGGGTAGAAGAAATGTAGGCGGTCGTCAGACACACATTCCTATCAAGGTTAATACAGGAAATGTTATGCCTATCATCTTTGCTTCTACAATAATGTCAATTCCTTCAATTATTACAAGCATTTTCAGAATAAATGTAAAGAGTGTATTCTGGGGCAAAGTAATGGAGGGACTTAACTCAAATTACTGGTTCAGACCTGGTTATCCATGGGCATATATTGGACTGGTAGTATATATACTTCTTGTTCTGTTCTTTGCATATTTCTACACATCGATTTCTTTCAATCCGATGGAAATTGCAAACAACCTGAAAAAGGGTGGCGGATTCGTTCCGGGTATCAGACCAGGTAAGCCTACACAGGACTATCTGAATAATATTCTTAACTACATCGTTATCATCGGTGCTATCGGACTTATAATAGTTGCAATCATCCCAATCTTCTTCAACGGTAGATTTGGTGCTGATGTATCTTTCGGTGGTACATCACTCATCATCATAAGTGGTGTTATCATTGAGACTATTAAGCAGATGGAATCAAAGATGATAGTTAGAAATTATAAGGGATTCCTAAGTTAAAATATTTTAGCCGCATTATATGAGAGGCTGAAAAGGCTTCTCATAAAGGCGGCTTAAAGTCGTGTAAGGAAACTAATAGATTCAGAAATTCAGAAAGGAGTTTACCCATGAAGATAATTATGCTCGGAGCTCCTGGTGCCGGTAAAGGTACACAGGCAGACATGATTGCTAAGAAGTATGATATCCCACACATTTCAACAGGTGATATATTCCGTGCCAACATCAAGAACGGTACAGAGCTTGGTAAGAAGGCTAAGGGATATATGGATCAGGGACTTCTTGTTCCGGATTCACTTGTAGTTGATCTTGTTATAGACAGAATACATGAGGATGATGCTAAGAACGGTTATGTTCTTGACGGATTCCCAAGAACTATTCCACAGGCAGAGGCTCTTGACGCTGCTCTTAGTGAAGCAGGCGAGACAATCGATTATGCTATCAATGTAGATGTTCCTGATGAGAACATCGTAAACCGTATGTCAGGAAGACGTGCTTGTCTTAAGTGTGGAGCTACATATCATGTAAAGTATAATGCTCCAAAGACAGAAGGTGTTTGTGATGCATGTGGATCTGAACTTGTTCAGAGAGAGGATGATAAGCCTGAAACAGTTCTTAACAGACTTTCTGTTTACCACAAGGAAACACAGCCACTTATAGACTATTATACAGAGAAGGGTAACATCAAGAACATTGATGGTACTAAGGATCTTGGAGATGTCTTCAATGACATCACTGCAATACTCGGTTAGTTTACAGGTGAGGTGAAAATATGTCTAAAGCAGATGAAATAGAATGCGAAGGCGTTGTAGTTGAAAAACTACCAAATGCAATGTTTAAGGTTGAACTTGAGAATGGTCACGTGATCCTTGCTCATATAAGCGGCAAGCTCAGAATGTACTATATCAAGATTCTTCCAGGAGACAAAGTTACAGTTGTTCTTTCACCATACGATCTTACTAAGGGAAGAATCGTTTGGAGAGCAAAATAAAAACAACTTGAAACCCGTTAAAATTAAGCTTGCAATTCATAAATCAATTTGATAAAATGCTGTTTTGCAAGTGACTTCTCATGGAAAGGAGATATTTTAATGAAGGTACGTGCATCAGTTAAACCGATTTGCGATAAGTGCAAAGTCATTAAAAGAAAAGGCAGAATACTTATTATCTGCGAAAATCCAAAGCACAAGCAGCGTCAGGGATAATAGATTATTACCTGACTTGTTTCTATGAGGAGATATATCAGGCGATTAGCCCGCCATATACGTTATATCCCTTCGGTGCAAAAAGCTGATATTATTCCATGTCAGTTTCAATTAGCGGCTGCAGTAGCAATGGACTACTGTTTATATATGGAAGAATGTATTTAAGGATATACATTTCACCTTCTGAGTCCATACAGAAGTTATCCCGTGAATACATCGAACAGAAAATCATTTGTAAGTAGAATTTTGGAGGTAGAATTAATGGCTCGTATTTCAGGTGTAGATTTACCTAGAGACAAGCGTGTCGAGATAGGTCTTACTTATATTTACGGAATAGGTCTTTCAACATCAAAGAAGATTCTTGCTGATGCAGGCGTTGATGCTGACACAAGAGTTAAGGACCTGACTGACGATGAAGTAAGGAAAATCAGTGATATCATAAATGAGTCACTTACTGTTGAAGGTGATTTAAGAAGAGAAACAGCGCTTAATATTAAGCGTCTGCAGGAAATTGGCTGCTATCGTGGCATCCGTCACAGAAAGGGACTTCCTGTACGTGGACAGAACACAAAGAACAACGCACGTACACGTAAGGGACCTAAGAAGACAGTTGCTAATAAGAAGAAGTAATTTGAACCGGAGGACTAAGTAATGGCTAATAATAAAAGTGTAAAAAAAGCTACTAAGAAGCGTAGCAGAAGAAATGTTGAGCATGGACAGGCTCATATTCAGTCTTCTTTCAATAATACTATCGTAACATTAACAGACGCTGAGGGTAATGCTCTTTCATGGGCAAGCGCAGGTGGACTTGGATTCAGAGGATCAAAGAAGTCAACTCCTTACGCAGCTCAGATGGCAGCAGAGACTGCTTGCAAGGCAGCAGCTCCTTATGGACTGAAGACAGTAGATGTTATGGTAAAGGGACCGGGATCAGGCAGAGAAGCTGCAATCAGAGCTCTTGCTGCATGTGGTCTTGAGGTTCTGTCAATCAAGGACGTAACACCAGTTCCACATAATGGTTGCCGTCCACCAAAGAGAAGAAGAGTCTGATTAGGAGGTATATGTATAAATGGCAATTAATAGAACACCTGTCCTTAAGAGATGCAGAAGCCTTGAGCTGGAACCACAGTATCTTGGTGTAAATAAGAAATCTCGCAGAAAGAATCCTAGAGCTGGCAAGAAGGTCAGTGAATATGGAATGCAGCTTCGTGAGAAGCAGAAGGCTAAGTTTATATATGGAGTTCAGGAGAAGCCTTTCAGAAACCTTTATGAGAAGGCTGAGAGAATGCAGGGTCTTGTAGGTACAAACCTTATGCAGCTTCTTGAGCTTAGACTTGACAACATCATCTTCCGTCTTGGTTGGGCAAGAACAAGACGTGAGTCAAGACAGGTCGTTACACATAGATTCGTACTTGTTAACGGCAAGATCGTAAACATTCCATCATATAAGTGTCAGCCTGGCGACGTTATCGAGATCAGGGAGAAGTCAAAGTCTCTTCAGAGATTCAAGGATATCCTTGAGGTAACAGCAGGACAGTCAGTTCCTTCATGGCTTGAGGGAGATTCTGATAAGTTTACAGGAAAGGTTCTTGAAATCCCTTCAAGAGATCAGATCGACGTTCCAGTAAACGAAACACTTATCGTCGAGTTGTATTCTAAGTAATATTGATATAGTATAATAAATTGTAACTATTGACTCAGATATGATTCGGGGGTATTTAAATGTTCGAATTTGAAAAACCAAAGATTGAAATCTTAGAGAAGTCAGATGATAACAAGTATGGAAGATTCGTCATTGAGCCGCTTGAGAGAGGTTATGGAACAACACTCGGTAACTCACTTCGCCGTGTTATGCTTTCATCACTTCCAGGAACAGCAGTATCTTTCATAAAGATAAAGGGCGTTCTTCATGAGTTCAGCTCACTTCCTGGAATCAAGGAAGATGTAACAGAGATCGTTATGAATATCAAAGAGCTCTGCATCAAGAACAACAGCACAAATGATGATCCTAAGACAGGATATATCGATGCTTCAGGCGACTGTGTTGTTAAGGCAGGCGATATTCACATTGACGGAGATCTTGAAATACTTAATCCTGATCTTGTTATTGCAAACCTTAACGGACCAGAGGCACATCTTGAGATGGAACTTACTATCACAAATGGCCGTGGTTATGTAAGCGCAGACAAGAACAAGGAGCATGACAACTCAGTTGATATGATCGCTGTAGACTCTATCTATACTCCAATAGAGAGAGTTAACCTTACAGTCGAGAATACACGTGTTGGCCAGATCACAGATTATGACAAGCTTACACTTGATGTATTCACAAACGGTACTCTTGGACCGGATGAGGCTGTCAGCTATGCAGCAAAGATCCTCAGCGAGCATCTTGAGCTCTTCATCAATCTTTCAGATAATGTGAAGGATAAGCAGATCATTACTGAGAAGGTTGAGGATAAGAAGGATACTCAGTCAACAGATATGAGCATCGATGAGCTTGAGCTCAGCGTTCGTTCATACAACTGCCTTAAGCGTGCAGGCATCAATACAGTTAAGGAACTCTGCAACAAGACTCCTGACGATATGATGAAGGTACGTAACCTCGGACGTAAGTCACTTGAGGAAGTACTTGCTAAGCTCAAGGAGCTTGGTATGGCGCTTAAAGA
>JAEEGL016130701.1_pt1 | contig 26146 bp, 26 predicted proteins | sample 9134231 | NCBI WGS metagenome assembly JAEEGL01 (sample SAMN16246548, study PRJNA631951) | gut metagenome | biome: gut microbiome; feature: rumen; material: fiber-attached | host: Bos | place: Iran: Karaj | collected 2018-10
TAATTATGGGTACTCGTTGTGGTGATGTTGATACATCAATTCTTACTTATATGATGCAAAAGAAAGATATATCACCAAAAGAAATGGATACTATCTTAAATAAGAAGAGTGGTTTACTTGGTATATCTGGTGTATCAAATGATTCACGTGATATTGAAGAAGGAATTAATAAAGGTAATGAACGTTGTGTATTAGCTCAAAGAATGTATGTTGAAAAGATTATTGATTATATTGCAATGTACTATTTTGAACTTGGTGGAGTAGATGCAATAGCATTCTCTGCTGGTGTTGGTGAAAACTCAATTAGAACAAGAATAGATATTATGGAAGGATTAAAAGTACTTGGTGTAATTCCTGATTATGAAGCAAATAACTGTCGTGGTCAAGAAGTATTAGTTACTACACCAGAATCTAAAGTACCATGTTATGTAATTCCAACTGATGAAGAAATAATGATTGCAAGAGATACTTATAACTTAATTAATGAATAGAAAAGGAGACGTTATGTTTCTACAAATATATGAATTAATAAAAAAATATGAAAATATTGTTATAGCAAGACATATTGGGGTTGATCCAGATGCGATGGCCTCATCTTTTGCATTAAAAAATAGTATATTATTAACGTTTCCTAATAAACATGTAAGACTAGCTGGAACAGGTAGTAGTAGATTTTCATATTTTGGTAAATTTGATAAGCAAGAGGATGTTAAAGAAAATACATTATTGATAGTTACTGATACACCTGATTTAAAAAGAATAGATGGTGTACCTGATGTAACTAAATTTAGTGATATTATTAAAATAGATCATCATCCATTTATGGAAAAGTTTAGTGAAAATAGTGTTGAATATATTGATGTTAAAGCCGGTAGTGCAAGTCAAATTATTCTTGAATTAATTAAAGAAACTGATTTATTAATGGATAAACAAATTGCTGAACAAATATTTTGGGGAATAGCTTCTGATACTAATAGGTTTATGTATAATGATTCTACTAGTAAAACATTTCATTTAGTTGGTGAATTATTAGAAAAATATGATTTAGATTTACAAAAATTGTATGAACCACTTTATGCAAGACCACTAGAAGAAGTAAGGTTAGAAGGTTATATTGCTTTAAATATGCAAGTTACCGAAAATGGAGTAGCTTATATTAAAATAAGTAATCAAATACTTGAAGAATATAAAACTGATGCTGCTGCACCAGGTAATATGATTGGTAACTTTAATTATATTGATGGTATTATCGTTTGGATGTTTATTACTGAAGATGTTAAAAATGGTAATTATCGAGTATCAATTAGATCTCGTGGTCCAATTGTTAATACTATTGCGGAAAAATATAATGGTGGTGGACATAAATTTGCTTGTGGAGCTAGATTTACTGATATAAAACTAGCTGATGATTTAGTTAAAGATTTAGATGAAGTATGTTTAAAATATAAAAAAGAAAAGAGGGAAGATAATGAAGATAGTTAATGCGTTTTTAAAAATAATAGCTACTCGTGTTAGTCAGTATCCAACTGATGAATTACCTGAATTTCTTTTAGTAGGACGTAGTAATGTTGGTAAAAGTAGTTTTATTAATACCTTACTTAATAAAAGAGGATTAGCAAGAACTAGTGCAACACCAGGTAAGACACAAACCATTAACTTTTATTTAGCTAATAATACTTTCTATATCGTTGATGTACCTGGATATGGTTATGCAGCCGTAAATCGTGAACAACAAAAGAAAATGGGTTTAATGATTGAAGATTACTTAGAAAATCGTGATGAACTTAAAAGAGTATTTATGATAGTTGATTTTCGTATTAAACCAACTGAAGATGATATACTAATGTATCAATTCTTAAAATACTATGATATACCAGTAACAATAATTGTTAATAAAGCAGATAAAGTTGGTAATAGTAAAAAAGAGAAAAATCTTAAAATAATTAGTAAAACAATTGACTTAGCACCAGGTGATGATATGATTGAATTTTCTAGTGTAACTAAAAAAGGAAGAGAAGAAGTATTAGCTAAAATAGAAAGTTTAATAGTAGAGACAATATAGCCAGTAAAGTGGCTATTTTTCTTTGCAATTTTCTTGACAATTTAACTATCTTATTTTACAATTAAATTGATACTAGAGGAGGATATTATGGGAATAGAAAAATGGAAAAATAGTATTTTTGGTAATAAAGATGAAGAAGAAGTAGAAGATGATAATGAAATATATACTGGTAAGAAAACTAGTAAGGATGCATTAAAAGCTATGGGTGGAGATGGAAATAAAATGATTTTATTCGAGCCACGTGCATATTCTGAAAGTCAACAAATAGCTGATTATCTTAAAACTAGTAATGCAGTTATTGTTAACTTAAAAAGAGTTACACCAGATCAAGCTAAACGTATTGTAGACTTTTTATCTGGTACACTTTATGCCATTGAAGGAGGACTTCAAAAATTAGGTGGAGGAATATTCTTATGTACTCCAAGTTCTGTTCCTGTAGAAGGTAAAATAAGTGATGATAAAGATGCAAAAGCAAGTACAGTAAAGAAACCAAAACAAGAAAAAGATGATGATGAAATAGATTGGTAAAATAGTCTTCGGACTATTTTTTATTGTATAAATATCGTTTTTATGATATAATATGCAACTTGTGAGGGGTATATGGCAGATATAAGAAATGAATTTTGTTATCCAAGTTCAATTGATGAAGAAAAAGAATTTATTGAATTACTTGGTTATAATTTAGTAGAAGGAAAAAATGATGGATATTTAGGTATAGTAGATAAAGATGAGAATATCGTAGGCTACCTAAATTATGATGATAAAAAATACCATACTTTTATTGATAGTAAAGAGATTTTTTGTGATAGTACAGGTAATTTAGATGATAAGAAACATAATAAAGTATTTGAATATGAAATTAAAGGGAAGTATCATGTTAATTTCACATTAAATCATGTTCAACCATTTTGGAATGGTAGATTATTATTTATAAATAATGATGATACAAGAGTAGAATTATCTTTAAACCCTGATGGACAATTAGAATTATCTCAAACATTAAAAAAATATGGTTGTGAAATAACTCAAAAACTTGTGTATTTTCATGATCGTAATTATTGTTATTCTGTATGGCTTTCAAATGAGGGAGAAAGTAATAAAAATTATATAAGTTTTTCTGCTTCATCAGATCTAGATACTTATAATGTATCTGTTGTAAGAGATGTAGTAATTACAAGTGATAAACATGATAAAAATGAAGATATATTAGAAGGAAAACCAAGTTATTGGTTATTAAAACATCAACGAGGAATTGATTTCTTTCAATCAGTAAGAACTATGGTTAATGAAATAATACCAATTAAAGATGATGATACAATACGTTATATTCTTACTCCAAAAGTAATTGTAGAAAACCATTTAAAATATTTTTTCCCAGATTATGAAAAAGAAAAAACTATTTAGTGGGAAATATGGATAAAGTAAATAGTACAATTTGATTTTGATGGTAAAGCTGATGAGCTAGCTAAAGAACATGGAAAAGGAATTGAGTTATTTAATAAAGTAAGAGAAGTAGTTAATAATATTATTCCTCATGATGGGGATGTTTTTGATGATAGGTTTGGTGAAGATACTATTAATTATTTTCATTTAAATGTTTTCTTTCCAAATTGTGTAAAGGAAAAGAAAAAATAGTTTATTTATATTTAGATTTATAGAAAATAATAGTATAATAATAAAGGAGGTATTATGAAGGGACATAATATAGAAAAAGAAAAATATGCAATGAGTTTACTAGGATACGAAATAGTTCAAGTAAATAATGATAACTGGAAAATAAATGATAAAGAAGGAAATGAAGTAGGATATATAAAATATGAAAGAATACCTAATTCTGATAATAGATTTCATACAAAAATTTATAAAAAAGAAAATGGTAAATTATTAGTTCATTATGATGACTATAGAAATGAAAATGATAAATATTATCATTATGAATTTGATGATGGACAATACACAATAGTGTTAATGGATTTAAAAGGACCTAAAAAATCTATTGATATAAGAGAAACTTGTGATAATAGTAGATCATATAGATTAACATGGAATACTGAAGGAGAAGAGCAAGGTTTTGATTTTAACTATGGAGTATTTATAAGAAAAGCTAATGGTTGGAATGAAATGCAAAACACATATATTGCAAGATACTTGGTTAAAGCACAAGAACTAACTTGTGTATATGAAACAGGTAGTGGTAAGAAAATAGGTAATATGCCTGAGACTGATACTAAGTATTTTTATGGTGATATGCCAACTATTTTATCAAGTGATGAAGAAGAAAGTGCTTTACCAGTTATTTTATTAAGAAAACTTAATAATATTATGAAAAGTTTACCATTTGAAAAGAGTTTAGAAGAAATAATTGGTCAAAGTGATATTCATAAATGTGGTTTATCATTTGTTTTTGAAGTATTAAGAATTCTTGATAGAATGAAAATAGTTTCAAAATTAGCTAGTTTAACAGAACAAGAAAAGAAAGCTGATAGTGTTAGACCTAAATCAATGTAATAAAAGCCTTTTAGGCTTTTTTTATTGAATAAAAAATATATTGATGCTATAATTAAAAATGATAGGATAGGAGGGATTATGAAAAAAATAATTAGTAAAAATCGTGATGTTATTGTATTAACTATTGGAACTATTTTAATAGTTTTATCTCTTTGCCTATTATTCTATGATCGAATAGAATTATTAAAAAGTAATGTCTTTGCTGAAGTAGAAATGGAAAAATATCGTGAACGTGGTTCAGATGAAGAAGATGATGAAACTATTGAAGAAGTTGATGATGAAGAAGTAAATGAACTTGATGATGATGAAGAAAATCTTCCTAAACCACCAACTGTTGATGTCCAAAAATTAATAGCTAAAGAATATATTGGTTATTTACAAATAGATAAAATTAATTTAAAACAAGGTTTATTATCTAAAAAATCTCGTTATAATCGTGTACGATATAATATTCAAATGTTAAATCCATCTAATTATCCAGACAAAGAATTAGGTAATGTTATGCTAGCTGCTCATTCTGGTACTAGTTATATTGGTTTCTTTAAGAATTTATATAAACTAGAATTAGGTGATGAAGCTAAAATAATTTATAAAGGTTATGTTTATACATATAAAATAGTTAATATTTATACTGTTCCTAAAACTGGTACAGTAAAAGTAGTACGTGATTATCATAAATCATGTTTAACATTAATAACTTGTACTCATAATAGTAAAACAACACAAACAGTTTATATATTAGAACAAACTTCTAAAGTAAAGGATGGTGGTAAATAATGAAATATAAGATTTCTATTTCCATTATGGTTTACTTTATCCTATTAATTATATTAGTTCTTAATATGGAAGATAGAAGTAAAGTAATTAAACATAGTTTTATTGCCTTTATGATAGTTTTAATTACTGCATTATTTCTAGTTAATGAATTAGTAATGGATTATATTATGTCAGTTATTTTAAGATATATTTATTTTCCAACATTTGCATCTATTATTCTTACTTTAATTGTGACAATAGTTATATTTATTAATAATATCCTAGATGATAAGAAAAATGATAAAAAACGGATTATTAATTATATATTCTCTAGTTTTATCTTTATATCATATATTATATTTATGTTTTTAGATGTTGATATTAATTCTTCAACTCTTCTATATGAAGGAGATAGTCTTAATTGTTTAAGATATATTAGTAGAACAGCAATTATATGGATGATAACAAGTGGTTTAATAAAATATTTTTATTACTTTTTGAAAAAAGAAAAATAATACTACTTCGGTAGTATTTTTAAGAGGTAATTATGAATGAAAGAGATAATTTAGCTAAGAAAGTTGGTATTCTTGGTATTATTGGTAATACAATATTATTTATTATTAAAATAATTATTGGTGTTATTAGTAATTCAAGATCAATGATAGCTGATAGTTTTAATAGTGCAGGAGATGTATTTGCATCTTTTATGACTTGGCTTGGTAGTCGTATATCAGGTGTACCTAATGATAATGATCATAATTTTGGTCATGGTAAAGCCGAATATATATTTTCCATGTTGATTGGTATATCAATGATGGTAGTAGCTATTAAGTTATTATATGATTCTATTATGTCACTTATTAATGGTAATGTTGTAACATATTCGATTTACTTAATTATTATTTGTGTTATTACAATATTAGTTAAAATATGGTTATTTATTTACTCAAAAATTATTTATGAGAAATATAATAATTTATTAGTAGAATCTAATATGTTAGATCATCGAAATGATATAATTATTACCAGTCTTACTTTGATAGCTATTATACTTACTAAGTATGAAATATATTGGTTTGATGGTGTAGTTGGTATATTAATATCACTTTGGATATTTAAAGTGGGTTTAAGTATTTTTAAAGAAAGTTATGATGTATTAATGGATACAGCTATTGATAATGAATCTAAACATCGTATATTAGGGGTTATTAAAGAATATAAAGAAATTAAAAAAATTGGTAATATTTATTCTATTCCTGTAGGTTATAATTATATTGTTGTATTAACTATTTTTGTGGATGGAAGAATGCATACAGCTACATCTCATGAATTAGCTGATGAAATAGAAGAAAGAATAAAAAATGGTAATGAACGTATATCAGATGTTATTGTTCATATTGAACCATTTAGTAAAAAAATAGATAAATAATTGTTAAGAGACTAGTTTTTAGTTCTCTTTTAGTATATAATTTTTTATGAGAGGTGCATATGAAAAAGTTAGGTAAAATTATTATATTATGTAGTTTATTATTTATAATTGTAGGTTGTAAAAATATCTTTGAAGTAGAACCAGTAGAAGTTAATTATTTAACTGGTAAACACTATGTAGAAATGAGTATTAAAAATTATGGAAAGATTTATTTAGAATTAGATGCTGATAAAGCTCCTATTACCGTAACTAACTTTATGGAATTAGTTAATAGTGGTGCTTATAACAATAATAAGATTCATCGTGTATCAAAAGATTTTGTTATTCAAGGAGGAAATCTTGATGATGCTAAGACTATTAAAGGAGAATTCTTAGCTAATGGTGTAGATAATGATATATCACATGTAAGAGGAGTAATATCTATGGCTAGAGCAGGTGATCAAACTAGTGGTTATGATACTGGTTCATCTCAATTCTTTATTGTGGTAAAAGATAGTGATTTCTTAGATAACTATTATGCCGCTTTTGGTAAAGTAACTAAAGGTATGGATGTAGTAGATAAGATTAATAAAAAAGTAACTAATACTAGTGAAGATGGAAGTGTTCTTAACGAAAAGGATATGCCAATTATTGAATATATAAAAGAAATAGAAAAGTAGGGATAAAATGAATACACAAATTAATGAAAGAGATTTGGTGTCAATGAAATTACTCCATTATTTCATTACAAAAAAGAACTATACACCAATTATCGTCCAAGGTGTAGAAAATGAAATATGGCTAGAGAATTTAGATGGTGAATATAAAGTAATTAGAATAGTTAATGGTTATATTCATAATAATGAACAATTAGATTTTGATGCTTTTAAAACTCAAAGAATGGTAAAAAAAATAAAGAAAAAGACTTTCTCTTTTAATATTAAAACTTTAAATATCTTAACTGATGTAGGAGAAAATGTTGATCGTAGTAAAACATTTCCTAATGTTGATATAGTATATTTTGAAGATGAAAAGAAAATAGTAAAAAATGATATTATTAAGAAAAGCTTTCCTGATTTAAAAGATAATTTAGAGTATACGGAAGATGGTCTACAGTTATTCTTTAAAATAACTGATGAAATTAATAGTAAAAATAGAAAAGATGCCATGGAAACTGATCAAATATTAGAACCAAAAACACCATATATTACAATTGGTATGTTAACGTTTATTATTCTATTGTTTCTTGTTTCAGTAGTAACTAATTCTAGTGCAGAAATAAAGTATTATTTTTGTGATTATGGACCATTTATAAGAAATGGAGAAATATATCGTTTACTTACAAGTTCATTCATTCATGTCGATATAATTCCATTAATATTTAATGCATATGCATTATATATAGTTGGTACTATGATTGAAGGATATTATGGCAAAAAGAAATATGTCATTATCTATTTTGTTAGTGCAATTTCAGGTTCTTTACTATCAATTGCGATGTCTGATGTACCATCAATTGGCGCAAGTGGAGCAATATTTGGATTACTTGGTAGTTTACTATATTTTGGATATCATTACCGAGTATACTTTGGTAGTGTTATATTAGGAAAAGTAATTCCAGTAGTAATCTTTAACTTAGCAATTGGATTTATGTTCCCAGAAATAGATAATTTTGGTCATATTGGTGGCTTAATTGGTGGATTTTTAGTAAGTAAAGCATTAGGTATTAATAGTAAAGATAAAACTTCGGATAAAGTAAATGGTATTGTAATGACTGTTTTATATGTTGGATTCTTAGTAGTACTAGGAATATTTATGAGGTAATATGGAAAAATATAGTTTTGGAAAAGTAGATGAAAAAGCTTTAGCTAATAATTTTGCAAAAGCTCTTAAAGATGATGAATTTGTTAAAGTAGTTAATTCATTAAATGTTTCAGATGAAGTTAAAGTTCGTTATACATCTAATTTACAAGAAATAGCAGAAGTTAATATAATATGTGATAATTGTAAAGGATTAAGTGAATGTCCATATGATATTATTGGTTTAAGAAAAGTAGCAGTAGCTAATAATAATGTTATTAACTTTATGTATAAAAAATGTGATTATAAAGAAAAAGATGATAAAGAAAAAGAATATTTAAATAATGTTTATTCTTATAAAATGCCAAAAGAAATAAGAGAAGCTAGTTTTAAAAATATTTATAAAGATGATTCTAATAGATTAGAAACGATTAAATATTTAAAGAAATTCTATGATAGTTTTAAAAAAGGTGAAAAAGAAAAAGGCTTATATTTATATGGTAATTTTGGTTGTGGCAAGACTTATTTAATATCAGCTTTATTTAATGAATTAGCTAAGAAGAATATTAAAAGTACTATCATTTATTTTCCAGAATTATTACGTAGTTTAAAAGCTAGTTTTTCTAATCCAGAAGAAAACTATGAAGAAAGATTTTCTGCTGTTAAAGAAGCTAATTTATTACTTCTTGATGATATTGGTGCAGAGAAATTATCTGATTGGGCAAGAGATGAAGTATTAGGTGTAATATTACAATATAGAATGGAAGAACATTTACCAACATTCTTTACTTCAAATCTATCTTTAAAAGAATTAGAAGAACACTTACAAATTAGTAAGAGTAGTGAAGATAAAATAAAAGCAAGAAGGATTATTGAAAGAATTAAATATTTAACTGAAGAAATAGAAATGAATAGTGTAAATAGAAGGGTTTAACTCTTCTATTTTTATGTTATAATTAACAAGGAGTGTGTTATGGAAGAAGTTAGTTATAGTTCATATCAAAGTTACTTACATGAACAATTACATCATATATTTAATGGTAAATATGGAGATACTTATAAAAACAATTTTCTTGAAATGAGTAGAATAGTTGATCCAGCAAGAGTAGCTTTTAATAATAGTAACTTAACTAGTAGTGGAATATTAAGTGATGATAGAATTTGGAAAAAAGAACCAAAAATAGGATATGATTCTTGGTATAGATGTTATGATAGTGAAGGAAATCATGTCTTTGATTATGAAGATGATGTAAGAGCAGTTGGAGATTTTCATGAAGGATTAGCTTGGGTAAGAATTGGTTATAATCATTTTAAGTACACGGATAAAGCAGGTAGATATATTTTAGATATAGGCGATGTATATAATGTTGGTGATTTTCATAATGGACATGCATGGATTGTTGATAGTCCTAAAAAGTTTCATTTCATTGATAAAAAAGGTAATAAAAGTACAATGTTTGAAGGTGCATGGGATTTACATAATGGATATTTTATTGTACGTAATGGATTGCTTTATAATGTTCTTAATGAAAATTTTGAATTAATTGGTGATTGGTCTCTTAGAATACCATTTGTATATATTTCTCATAATTTTGAAATTGTTAATAATAAAGTTAATGTTCGAGAAAACTATTTAAAAGATTATTATGTTAGAAATAAATATCAATGTGTAAAGGGAGATAAAGTAATAAATGTTAAATATCAACCAGTTAAAGTTTATTATGATCGTTATGTATTATGTATTGATAATAGTTGTAAAATATATTTATATGATGAAAATGATAATAGTTATACTAAAATAGATAGTGCAAAATGGGTTGAATTTGATGATAATTTTATTGTTAGTCAAAATCAATTTTATGGTGATGAAAGAGAATGTTCAGTAGCTTATTTTGTATATGATGGTGGTATAGTAGATATAACTGATTATTATAATTATTATTTAAAAGATAAAGATAGTTTTACTATTACACATGGTTATGGTAAATTACTTACATTTAATGAATATAAAAATAGAGATAGTAAGTTAATGAAAGAAGATGTAGTTGGTAATATTCTTGGTGAAGATACTTTACATAGAAGAAGATTTTAATTAAAGCTTCTTTTTTTATGATATACTTATTATAGTAGAGGTGTATATGGAAGAGACAATTGATGAATTATACAAAATCTATTTTAATGATACATTAGATTTAATCTTTAAAACTAATGGAGAAAGTCATAAAGCTGTTCCATTTTATTTAGAAGATAAAGAAACAAAAGAAGAAAAAAAAGAAGAACCTATAAAAGAAAAAGTGATTGATCTTTCAAAGGATTATCGTAAAGTTTGGGAGTTTAAAGGTGCTAATAGAAAATGGAATGTAAAAGATAAAAATGGGAATTTTATATTTGATGATTACCATAGGAATATAAGACTATTTAAAAAAGCAATTGCAGTAGAAGATAATGGAAAGTGGAGATTATTTTCTTACGAAGGTAAACCAATAAATGATGAAGAGTATTTTAGTATAGATTACAATGAACCATTTTTTAAAGTTGGAAAAGATGATAAAAAAAATTTGATGGATGAAAGTGGAAAAATAATAAGTGATGGTTATGATTCAATTGGGTACTTTCAACATAATTATGCACCAGTTCGCCGTAATGGTAAATGTGGATTTATAGATATAACCGGTAAAGAAGTAACTCCTATAAAATATCCAGGTTATGCATTAATAGGAGAACATTATGCATTAGTGAAAAATGAAAAAGGTAAAATGTTTGCTATAAAATTACCAGGTGGCGAGAAAGTAAATGATGAATTGTATGATAAATTAATAGAAGGAATGAATAGTGTAATTGTTGAAAAAAGAAATGGAAGAAAAAATATACTTGATAAATATGGGGCTCCTATTATCAAACATTGGTATTGTGAAGTAGGTGATTTAAAAAAAAATAGTCTTAATTCTCATAGTTACGCTATAGTATATGAATTTGGTTATGGTTATAATGTGGTAGATGAAACAGGTAATGAAATATTTAAAGAGCCAATTAATAAGGATATTCGTATTGATTATCATGGTTATATAGTATCATGTATAGTGTGGGAGATGGAGTTATGTGAAAATGGTTTTTTTCTAATACAAATTAAAGATAAGAGTACTCTTTCTGATTATAAAAATATGTTTAACTTAAAAGGGGAATTAATAAGTGATACTTGGGTTAAAGGATTTGAAACTTTAGGTGCACAAGCAAATAATAGTTTTCAAGTTGCTTGGGCTGGTAAAAAAACAATAGTAAAATGTTTGAATAAAGATTTAGCAGGTTATCAAGTAGAAAATAGAGTATTAGGTGGATATCGACTTGTTAATTCAGAAGGGGTTATTAATCTTAAATATGAACCTATAAAAGTATTTAATTCTAATTTTATTTTATGTTTAAAAAATGATAAAGCTTATTTATATGATAAAAAGAGAAATAATTATGAAGAGTTTTGTGATTTAACTAGAATTGAATATTCTGATAATTTACTCCGTGTATATGATAAAGTATATCTTATATATGGTGAACATTGTATAGATATAACGGACTATTATCATCGTGAATTAAAAGAAAAAGATAGTTATACTATTCGAAGTAATGTTGAAATAAAAAGTAAAGAACAATTTTATATTGATGATGAAAAAAGAGTTAAAGAAGAATTTAGAAAAGCTGCGGCTAAAAATAGAGAAATACGTGATGAAATTAAAAAACAAGAACAAATAGAGGCAGTAAAAGAAATTAATAAGCAAAATGAAATAGAATCTAAAAAAGCAGAATTATTATATTTAGAAGCATTATATAATTTTAGAAAATCATTTAAGGATATGCAAGAATATGCTAAAAAAACCGGTGTATTAAAAAGAGGAACAGTTGATGATATTTTTGTTGAAGTTGATGGTCATAAAGAAATAGATCCAATACTCTTAGAACTTAAAGCGCTTAAAGATATTGATTTAAGATTTACTTCATTTAAAGATGTTTATGTTGCAGGTGTTGATTTTACTGATACAAATGCTAGTTTTGATCCTCAAGAAGTATATGGAAAATGTTTAAGAAAATGTACATTACCATCATCATTATTTAATGTATCAAGTAAATTTAATGATGTTGATATTAGAGGTGCTAAATTTACTACTGATAATAATCCTCGTAAGTTTAATTTAAGAATAGAAAACTTAATGGAAGGAATATATGATGATGAAACTACTTTAAATGGTACACCATTAATAGAATTAATAGAAAAAGAAAATGAACAAGGTAGTAAAACAGCTTAGAAGAGTATATCTCTTCTTTTTTTATTATTTACTTGTTAAATATAATAATTAATGCTAAAATATTCACGTGATGTGAAATGAAATTAGAAATTAAAAATTTAAATACAAGTGTTAAAGATAAAAAAATATTAAATGATTTTAACTTAGTAATTAATACTGGTGAAATACATGCAATTATGGGGCCTAATGGTACTGGTAAAAGTACATTATCTAAAGTTATTATGGGTGATGAGAATTATATAGTTAATTCTGGTGATATATTAGTTGATGGAAAAAGTATTCTTACTTTACCAACTGATGAAAGAGCTAAATTAGGTATTTTTTTATGTTATCAAAATCCTATTAGTATAGAAGGTATTAGTAATAGTGAGTTTATAAGAACAGCAATTAACTCTCAAAATGATAAACCAGTAGGATTATATGAATTTATTAAATCTATTGAAAAGAATATTAATGATTTAAATATGGATCAATCAATGATCCATAGGAGTCTTAATAGCGGTTTTTCTGGTGGAGAAAGAAAGAAAAACGAAATATTACAAATGAAGATGTTAAAACCAAAAATGATTATCTTTGATGAATTAGATTCTGGACTTGACGTTGATAGTTTAAAAATAGTTTGTGATAATATTAATGAGTTTTTAAAAGATAATCCAGAAACTAGTGTATTATTAATAACTCATTATACAAGAATATTAGACTTTATTAAACCAACTTTTGTTCATATGATGAAAGATGGCTCTATTAGTATTAGTGGGGATTATGAATTAGCTAAAAAAATAGAAAAATATGGTTATAATACTGATTTAGGTGAAGATAATGAATAATATAACTATTACTGATAATAAACCATTATATTTAGTAGATAATTTAGATAAATTAGATATTGTTGTTAAAGAAAATATAAATAGTAAAATAATTATTATTTCCAGTAATAATTATGATATAAATATTAAATTAGAAAATAATTCTAGTTTATTAGTTAATAGTTTAAATAAAGATAATTCAGTTAATGTAAATATTAGTTTATTAGAAAATAGTTCTATTACTTATAATCATAGTGTATTAAGTAATATAGATAGTATTAATAATTTTAATATAAAACATATTAATAGTTCATCAAGTAGTGTTATTAATAATAATGGAATAAATAAAAATAATAATAAATTATTTTTTGCGATTAATGGAGTTATACCCAAGAATTTAAATAATATTATATGTAACCAAAATAGTAAAATAATTAATTTTAATAAAGGTAATTCTAAAATAATACCTAATCTAATTATTGATAGTAATGATATAATAGCTAATCATTCGGCTTATATTGGTGAAATTGGGGAAGAAGAATTGTTTTATATGCAAAGTAGGGGTATAAGTAAAGAAGAGATTAGAAAACTAATTTATAAAGCTGTTTTACTAGGTAAAATGGAAATGGATGAAGAAAAGGAAGAATTTAATAAAATAGTAAATGAATGGTGGTGAAAAAATGAATCGTGAAGATTTTCCCATGTTAAAAAAAGATTATATATATTTTGATAATAGTGCAACTACATTAAAGCCAAAATGTGTTATTGATGAAATAAGCAATTATTACGAAAATATATCAGTTAATACACATCGTGGTGATTATGAATTATCTAAAATAGCTGATTGTTTATATGAATCTACTCGTGATGATGTAAGAAAGTTTATTAATGCCAATAGACGTGAAGAGATTATATTTACTAAAGGAACTACTGAAAGTATGAATATGATTGTCTTTGGTTTTATGGAAAATTACTTAAGATCAGGTGATGAAGTATTAATTACTAAAACAGAACATGCAAGTAATGTCTTGCCTTGGTTTGAATTAGAAAAGAAAATTGGTATTAAAGTAAATTATATTGAATTAGATAATTTAGAAGTAACACTTGATAATGTAAAAAAAGCAATTAATAGAAATACCAAAGTAATATCACTTGCTTGGATTACTAATACTATTGGTGATGTAAGAAATATTAAAGAAATAGCAAAGTTAGCTCATAGTAATAATATTTTAATGGTTGTTGATGGTGCACAAGCTATTGGTCATATGAAGACTGATGTAATCGATTTAGATATTGATTTTTTAGCATTTTCAGCCCATAAAATGTTAGGTCCAACTGGTGTAGGTGTATTATATGGAAAATTAGATTTATTAAACAAAATGTTACCAATTAACTATGGTGGTGGCATGAATAGTATCTTTGAAAGTGATAAGACATTAGTTTATAAAGAATTACCATTACGTCTTGAATCAGGTACTATGAATATTAGTGGTATTTTAGGATTTAGAAAAGCCATTAGTTATTTAAATAATATTGGATTAGAAAATATTGAAAAACATGATTATGAATTAAAAGAATATTTAGTTAATAAACTAAAAGAAATAGATAATGTTAAAATATATAATCCAAATACTAAATCAGGTATTATTTTATTTAATATAGATGGTATATTCTCAGAAGACGCCAGTCATTTTTTAGACCACTATCATATTTGTGTAAGATCTGGTAATCATTGTGCAAAGATGGTTAAAGATGAAATAGGTATTGGTAATACTTGTCGTGTTAGTCTATATTTATATAATACAAAAGAAGAAATAGATAAGTTTATAGAAGTTATGAAAGGAAATAAAGATATCTTTAAGGTAATAATATAATGGATAGTAATTTAAGAAGAGAAATCATTGTAGATAATTATCAAAATCCAGTTAATCGTAAAAAAATAGATGATGATAGTTTTACAGTAGCTACTATTATAAGTGACTCTTGTATTGATAATATAACTCTTTATGTTAAATTTAAAGGTGATGTTATTGAAGATATGTACTTTGATGGTGAAGCTTGTGCTATTACTACTAGTGCAACTAGTATTATGATTAAGAAATTAATTGGTAAAACTATTGATGAAGCTTATGAATTAATGAATAATTACTATAATATGATTGATGAAAAAGAATATGATAAAGAATTATTAGGTGAATTAAATGCTTATGAAGAAATATATATGCAACCAAATAGAAAGAAATGTGCAATATTTCCTTTTGAAACACTTAAAAAAGTAATAGAAAAATACAAAGATATAAAATAGTCTTTGTTTTTTTATAAAAAAAATATATAATATATATAGAATAGAGGTGGATATGAAAAGTAAAATAATTAATAATATTGTTATAGTTTTATTTATTGTAGTTACTGTTACATTAGCTTATTTTCTATTCTATAATAAAGATAAAGAAGGAATAATAGAATTAAAACTAAATGATACATTCAAAACTATTTATGTTGGTGATAGTGAAAGATTATTAATAGAAATTAAACCAAATAAATATACTAGTAAAGACTTAGTTTGGACTAGTGAAGATAAAGAAATAGTTAGTATAAATGAAGAAGGAATAATTACTGTTAACAGTATTGGTAATACTATAATAAAAGTAAGTACCAAGGATGGTAAAATTGGTTCTAAATGTTATATCGAAGTAATAGAGAGTTTTCAATAGAAAACTTTTTTCTTTATTCTTTTTATGCTATACTATTACCTGAGGTGATTTTATGAATTTACCTAATTTAAATGATGCGAGACATCGTACTAATAAAGAAGTATTAAGAATTGATTATAAACTAGATAATAAATATCAAAATATTGGTAAAAATATGACTTATCATGTTAAAACATATGGTTGTCAAATGAATGAACATGATACAGAAAATATTGAAGGTTTATTAGAAAGTATTGGTTTTACTAAAGAAAATGAAATGGAAAAAGCAGATATAGTAATATTAAATACTTGTTCGATAAGAGAAAATGCCCATAATAAAGCTTTTGGTATGTTAGGAAGACTAAAACACTTAAAAGAAGAAAAACCTAATTTAATTATTGGGGTATGTGGTTGTATGGCACAAGAAGAAGTAGTAGTAAGTGAAATACTTTCTAAATATCGTCATGTTAACTTTGTATTTGGAACACATAACTTATATGATTTACCAAGATTAATTTATGATAATATGGATAATTCTAAAACTAAAATAGATGTATTAAGTATTGAAGGAGATTTAGTAGAAGGATTACCAGTAAAAAGAGCTAATTCTTTTAAAGCATATGTAAATATTATTTATGGTTGTGATAAATTCTGTACATATTGTATTGTTCCATATACAAGAGGTAAACAACGTAGTAGAAAGATGGAAGATATCTTAAAGGAAGTTAATGAACTTAAAGATAATGGATGTATGGAAGTAACATTACTTGGTCAAAATGTTAATGCATATGGGAAAGATTTAAATCTTGGATATGATTTAGCCGATTTACTAGAAGAAGTTGCAAAAACTAATATTCCAAGAGTAAGATTTATAACTAGTCATCCATGGGATTTTACAGATCGTATGGTTGAAGTAATTAAGAAATACCCAAATATCATGAATTATGTTCATTTACCAATTCAATCAGGAAGTAATCGAATACTTAAATTAATGGGTAGACGTTATACTAAGGAAGACTATAAAACGTTATTTAATAAATTAAAAGAAATACCAGGTATATCTATAACAACGGATATTATTGTTGGTTTCCCAGGAGAAACAGAGGAAGACTTTAAAGAAACTCTTGATATCGTTAATTATTGTAAATATGATGGAGCATTTACTTTTATTTATTCACCTAGAGTAGGTACACCAGCAGCAAAACTTTATGAATCTGATAAAACTACTTTAGAAGAAAAAGAAAATAGATTATATAAATTAAATGAATTAATTAATGATTATTCACTAGCTAGTAATAAAAAACTATTAAATAACACTTATCCAGTTTTAGTAGAAGGATTAAGTAATAAAGAAGATATGATGTATGGTTATACAGAAACTAATAAATTAGTTAACTTTAAAGGAACTGAAGATTTAGTTGGTAAAATAGTTAATGTTAAAATCCTTGATGCTAAAAGTTTTTCTTTGGATGGTGAACTAGTTGAATAAAGAAATAGAAAAAAAGGTAGATGAAATAGTTAGTGAAATAGAAACTAGTGAAGTATATCAAAAATATTTATCTTTAAAAGATAAAATGGAAGCTAATAAAGAATTAATGGAATTAATTAATAAAGTTAAAGTTATGCAAAAAGATGTAATACACAAAAAAAAGAAAAAAGAAGAATTAGATAAGTTGATGGATGAATTAAATAGTAATCCATTATATCTAGAATATAGTAATACAGTTTATGAAATAAATAATACTTATGGTATTATTGAGAGTAGTTTAAATAATTATTTTAATAAAATAATAAATTAGGAGGAATATGAAAAAAGGAATTAGATTATTATTAAGTTTAGGAATTACACTATTTAGTGGATTAGTAATATTTTATTTATTCTTACCAGCATTAAATATACATAGTTCAAGTTTTTGGATGTTTGTAATAGTTTTATTAACTATCTTTGGTATTATTAATTTTGGTACAGGATTATTTAGTATTAGAAAGAAAGAATTTGATCCAAAGAATTGGAAGAATTATTATCCATTTATAGCACCTGTAATTATTATTCTATTAATGTTTTTAGTACATTTAATTAATGGACCATTCTTTATGGCTAAGAAATATGCAAATCGTATTAATATTGTTAATGGTAATTTTATTGATGAAATAGAAGAAGTTAATTTTAATACACTAGCTATTGTTGATAAGAATTCATCTATTAAATTAGGTGATAGAGTAATGGGTAGTATGGGTGAATTAGTTAGTCAATTTGAAGTAAGTAACTTATATACTCAAATTAATTATCAAGATGAAATAGTTCGTGTTACACCACTTGATTATTATGATTGGATTAAGTATTTTACTAATAGAGGTGACGGAATACCAGGTTATGTTATGGTAAATTCAGTAACTGGAGAAGCTAAGTTAGTAAAACTTGAAAAAGGAATGAAATATTCACCAAATGCCATGTTCTTTGAAAATATTTATCGTAAATTAAGATTTAAATATCCATTTGATATATTTGGAGATTTAAGTTTTGAGATTGATAATGAAGGTATACCATACTGGATTATGCAAGTAGTGAGCTATAGTGGTATCGAACAAAGAGAAGATATAAGTGGAGTTATTATACTAAATGCCATTACTGGTGAAAGTAAAAAGTATAGTGTAGAAGAGGTACCTACTTGGGTAGATCATGTTTATTCACCAGAATTAATCATTGATCAAGTAGATGACTGGGGTCGTTATGTTAATGGTTTCTGGAATACATTATTTGGTCAAAAAGGTATGAAAATGACCACTGATGGTTATAATTATATTGCTATGAGTGATGATATTTATATGTATACCGGAATAACTAGTGTTGTATCTGATGAAAGTAATCTTGGTTTTATTCTTACTAATTTAAGAACCAAAGAAACAAAGTATTTTGATTGTCCAGGTGCAGAAGAATATAGTGCAATGGATAGTGCAAAAGGTCAAGTACAACAAATGAAATATACCGCAAGTTTCCCAATACTAATTAACTTATCTGGTCGTCCTACTTATGTAATAAGTTTAAAAGATGATGCAGAATTAGTTAAAATGTATGCTTTTGTAGATGTAGCTGATTATCAAAAAGTAGTTGTTACAGATGCTGCTAATGGTATTCAAAATGCCGCTTATAATTATATTAATAATAATGGTATTGTTACTAAAGGTAAAGAAATAGAAATAACTGTATCAAGTATCAAAGATGCAATTATTGATGGTAATACATATTACTATATTATGGATACTAATGGTAATAAGTATCGAGCTAGTATTAAAATAAATGCTAATAAACTACCATTTATCAAATCTGGTGATAAAGTAACAGTAGCATATAATGAAAAAGAAGTACGTGAGATTATTAATATTAAATAAAGACTAGATATCTAGTCTTTTTTATTACGATAAAATTGACAAAAAATTACTATTTTTTATTTATTCAAATCATTAATTATGTTATAATAACTATAGAATAGGTGAGTATATGCAAAATTCAAAATTATCAACAATTATTTTCCCTAGATTAAACGATTCTTGGCAACACTTTATTCAAAAAGTAAATGAAGAATTAGCTAATGATATTTCTGCTGATCGAAACAATCTAAAAAGAAGAAATGAATTAAAATATGCTATTCCAAAAATAAAAGAAGCCAAAGAAGAATCTAAGGGTAATATCGCTGAAATACTTAAATACCGTGATGCATTTGTTGTTGCGGATAATAGTTTAAGTACTCTTTTTGATGCAATAGAATTCTTTAAAAATGTTGATAATTTAGATAATGATGCTGTTAATACTCTTTATCAACAAATAATTTCTTCACCAGTAATACTAGGTTTAGGTGATGAATATAATGGTATATTATTAAAACAAGAATCACATAAAAAAACGATTAAACCACTAGAAGACTTAGTAAATGGTAAAAAGTTCGATCAAGAATTAATTAAGAAATTACTCGATAAATATAATTTTAATGATAAAACTAAAAAAGATGTTTTATTCTATGTATTAGTAATGTCTACAGTAAAACAAAATACAGTTAAGAAAACCCCAATTACTAGAGTAGATAGAAAAGCAGAAAAACAAAGATTACAACGTGAAAAATTAAAAGAATTATGTGAATTATATAATGAAAAACTAGAAACATACAAAGATTTACTAGCTTATTGTTATAATTTAAGAGAAAAAATGAGTGCAGCAGATAAAGTAATGTATCAAGGTTATACAGCTTATGCTATTGATACTAATTTAAAAGAAGAATATGGTTTTAATGATGATGAATTATTAAAAATATATGCACTTCAATTAATTGGTGAAAAGAATGATTTAGAAGAATATATATCAGGTCTTAGTGATATTCAAATGGATAATGTTGATTTATCTAGTGAAATAGCTTTCTTACAAGAATTTTTAAATGAATTTGATGAATTAGTTAAAAAAGTAGGAGAATTCTCTAAAGACAACGAACAAGTAATTGAAGATGAAGAAAATGTTGAAAATACTAGAGTATTTTTTGCTCATGATCCATGGCAAAGACTAATAGTTAATCCAAAACTAATATCATCTAATAAAAATGGCTTAAATGCGTTTATTAGAAAAGTAAATAGTTCAAGTAATTATAAAATAGATGGTGTTAATGCTAATCAAATGTTGGGAGTAGATCTAGCTGAGAAAGCTATTGGCAAGACTATTTATATTTATAGTGCAACTAATTATAAATTAGCTTATGCTAAAGTAAAAGACTCAGTATTAGTACTAGGTATTGCAGATGCTAATGATACTAAATTTGATAGTACATTAAATAGTATTGTTAGAGGTGGTTGTGAAGCAATAAAAAGACAAATTAGTATTATAGAATCTGGAGATATTAGAAAAGAAGAATATATTGAATTACAAAAGAATTTAGTTAGTGAATTATTAAATGAAGAAAATAAAACTAAATAAAGAAAGGAGATTATATGGCTGTATTAGAGAAAATAGATCATAAATTAGCTGATTCTAAACCAATTACAGAAGATGAATTAAATAAGATGACTAATGTAATAAAAATAATTGATGATGCATTAAAAGCATTAGCTGATGATAATAAGCTTATTGAATATGATTTTGATATAGCTATTAATCTTATTAATCAAAATGTAACTAATTTTGGAATAATTGATTTAGAAAAAGGTATTAAAGATATAAAAAATGTTTTAATAGCTAGACATAAATTTAAAATAAATATTGATTTATCTTATGAACAAAAAAGAGTTATAGAAAGTTTTATAGCTAAATTAAATAGTTATAAAGATGAATTAGAGTCTATTATTAAAAAGAATAGAGATAATGAACAAAGTAAAGAAATACAAGATTACTTAGAAGATTTAAAGAAATTAATTGAAGGTAAAGGAAGAAGAAAATATTATACTTATGAAATGTTAGAATCATTATTAGAAGTAATTGATTATGATAGTCTAACATATCAAGAAGTTGAAGAATTATCTAATTTATTACAAGTATCTAAGAATAAAGATAAAGATAGTAATGTAACTAAAGAAGAAGTTATTGAATTATTACAAGTATATTTAGGTGATAAATTAAAACTTGATTTTGTTGATAGATATAGTGATGAAATATGTTCAGTAATAGACTTAGCTAATGCTGAGAAAATATTAGAGTTTTTTGAAAAAGAAAATATTTTAAATAAATTTCATATTATGGGTTTAATTCAAATATTAGTTAAAGGACGTTTTGAATTTATTAAAAAGTTCTATTATGAAGAAATCCAAAATGAAGATGAAAAAATCAAAGATATCTTTTTTGAAGATATTATGTGTTGTGTTTGGATAAATGAAGAAAGTGCAAGTAGAAAACATTATGATGGTATTAGAAATAGTGGTGAAAAAGAAAGAAGAGATTCTTATTCTGATATAGCTGTTACTAGTAAACAAGATGTTATGACTAATATTAATTTATTAGAGGATTATAAAGATATTTTAAGTGATAAATATGATAGAAAAAATATATCTGATTTATGGATATTAACAAGACCTCCTTGGTTATTAGAAAAGAATTTAAAATTATTTAAAGAATTTAATATTACTGATGTTAAAATAACAGCTATTGGACAAACTGATTTGGAAGGTAAAATACATTTAGCTATTGAATTAGGTTTATTAAATCCACCAAGTAATAGAAGATTTAGAAATATTGAAAAAACTATTCCTAAACAAAGAGATTTTGCTTTAAATGGTAAAAAGAAAAAAATATATAGTAGTAGTATATTAAATTATTTCCAAAGAAATACTTCTCAATTAGGATTTATATCTTATTCAGAATATATTTATTGGTTCTATAAAATGCAAAATAGTAGTAAAGAAGAGTTTTACCAAATGTTCTTTTCTGATAAAAGAGCTGGTATGAGAAGTAAAGAAGCATTTGATTCAACAGAAGATAGAAAAATTATTGGTAATGCTAGAGAAATGAAAAGAATTATTGATGATAATTTTGCTAATCGTTTCTATTCTTCATTAATAAATAAATATGATACATATGAAAGTGTATTAAAAGAATTTTATTTATCAGAATATAGTGATGATGTTAGTCCATATTACAAGGATAGTATTTTAGAAGATGAATTAGTTAATAATTTAGAAGAATATCGTAGTGTTAATAGTGAAGATGAAAATGAAATTAATCCATATACTTATGTATTTGGTGATACAATTATTTCAAGATATAAAGTATTACGTAATTTAACTATTTTAAAATATAAATTTGGTTATATAAATGAAGATATGATATTATCATCTATTGCTTATAATTCTTATTTCAGTAAAGAAGTATTTGATGAAATACGTGATTGTATTAGAAAGGGAAGGAATATATAATGGATTATTTAAAAGAATATGATATTACTTCAGAAGAAATAGAAAGTATTAAAAAAATAGTAGAAGTTGCTGAAGTAAATATTGATATATTTCTATATAATGAAGAGAAAGTAAAAGCTATTCTTGATTTATTTAAAAATATTGGGGTTAAGAATTTATATGAAGTTATTATAACTAATCCATATATGTTTTATGATACAGTAAGAAGTATTGAAATGAGAATAAAAGGTTATAAAGATAAAGCTGAATTAGCTAGATTAATTAATGAAGATCCAACTAATTTGGAATTAATTCAATTGTGTTAAATCTATTGTATAAATAGAATTATTATGACATAATTATATATAGGAGATGTATATGAAAAACGTTCAAAAAAGATATATATTTTTAGGAATTGTTATTGTAGTAGTAGGTATACTTATATGGAGATTATCAACTTCATATGCGTCTATGAATCAAGGTTATAGTGGTAAAAACATTATATCTGGTGATAAATGGGGTATTAATATTACTAATGTTTCAGATATAGAAAAAGTAGGTAATGCAGAGATTTCTAAAGAAGTATCTACTATTGGAACAACACTAAATTTCTCTGCAGTATTATTTAAACCAGGTGATAAAATAAGTTTTAATATTGATGTAGAAAATACTAGTACTTTAAGTGGTGAATTATATGCATTAACATTAACAGGATTAAATGATATTGATGGTGAAAATATAACTTATACTATTTTACCAGTAGATGGTAGTATTATTCATAGTAATGATACTGAAGGTAGTATTCTAAAAAGTGGTGGTAAACAAACATTTAATATAACTCTTGTTTATGATGAAATATCAACAAGTAGTAATGAATATCACTTAAATTTAGGTTCAACGATAATATATAAGCAAAAGTAATTTTGCTTTTTTTTATTTTTAGTTATATAATGATATTAGATAATAGGTGAAATATGGAAAAGTATCGTAAATATGCTATTGTATTTAGTGTTATTGGATTGGTATTATTACTTACTGGTGTAACATATTCATTCTTTAATTATACAAAAACTGGTTTAGCTAATAATTTTAATGTTGGTGATATCTATTTTAATACTAGCCAAAATGGTAATATTAATTTAACTAATGTATTTCCAATAACAAGTAGTGAATTAAGTACTGATGTAGGTAATCATGATAGTGTAACTATATCTATTACTGGTAATACAGATTACGCAAGAGGTGTAGAATATCTTGTGTCTTTTGTTGATGTAAATAATACGGTTAATAATAAAAAAGTCCCAATAGTGTTTACTGCAGAAGTAAGTAATGTTGGAACAAGTAGTAATGATTATTATAGTGAACGTGGTTCAACTACATCAGTTTATATGTTAAATGATGAAGGCGATATTAAAGAAGGTAAATATGCCTTAGTAGGATTCATTGCTAGTGGTGCAAATGGTATAAACGGAAGTATAACAATAACTGCATATGTTGATGCTGAAAAAATAGCGATAACAGACACTTATGAGCCAATTCATCCAGATTATGTAATTAATCCTAATATGGATTCTGGAATAATAGCTGATTGTGTTTCAAGACTAACTTATAAAGGTTGGGATTGGAGTACTGGAGAGACTGCTGAAGATTTTTGTGTAGGCACCGGAACTAATTATGGAACTACTTTCCAACATGCATTAGATGAGAGTTGGTTTGATAATAGTGACATTACTTATTTCCTAGAACATAATGTTTTAAAACCATATACAACTACAAATAAAACAACCAGTGAGTGGGTTAATGGAAGAACCGTATTTACAACCAATGAATGGAATAGTATGAGTGGGATATCATTTAAGATCAAAGTAGAAGCTAATGAAGGACTTTGGGTTGAAGAAGAATCTCAAGATGCAAGTTGTTTTACAACGGAAGATTACTATGGATACAATGTTAATAGAACAGATGAAAATGTAACGGCTTGTGTAAGTTTTCTAACTAATCTTTGGGGAGCAGAAGAAGAAGGAAACACTGTTGATACCGGTGAAACATATCAAGCTTTCTGTGCAGGAACTGGTACCAATTGGGGAACAACATTTAATGATGCATTAACTTCAAATTGGTTTTCAAGTGATATAGAATCTTTATTAGCAATAAATATGGTTAAAGTAGCAACTGTAGCAATAACAGACTATGATACTAGTTGTGGTCTTGATGTAGTCATACCAAGAAAAATTAATGGTGGAGATGTTGTAGAAATTGGTACATATGATAGTTGGAATGCCTTTAATCATAAAGGAATAACTAGTGTTAAAATACCTGATACCGTAACAACACTTCAAGCAGGAGCATTTAGTGACAATAATTTAACTAGTATAGTTATACCAAATAGTGTTACTTCGATGAGTGATGGTGTTTTTTCAAATAATAAAATAGCTAGTGTAACATTTTCAAGTGGTTTAACAACAATTGAAATGAATGATTTTATAGACAATAGATTAACAGAATTAACTATTCCTGAAGGAATAGAAACTATTCATAGATATGCGTTCCGTCAAAATAATTTAACTACTGTACATATACCAAGTACGGTAACATATATTGGTGATGAAGCTTTTGGACTTAATTCGTCGCTTACGACAATGTATTTTAATAAGACTTGTACACAAATAAATAATATAGATGGTGGTAAAGGTTGGGTTACTAATGCACAATTAGCTAATTTAACTATTTATGATAAAGATAACCAAGTTTGTACTTTATCTTAGTATAAAAGCAAAGATATTTTGCTTTTTTTGTACTTGACAGTTGAATAACTATTCAACTATAATAGTATTGGTGGTATGAATGAGAGAAGAAGTATGCGATTGTAATATAATTCATAAAGATAAAGTAGATAGTACAAAAAGGAAAATGTTAAATGATAATATGTTTAATAAAGTAGGAACATTTTTTAA
>JAEEGL015448559.1_pt1 | contig 26144 bp, 23 predicted proteins | sample 9134231 | NCBI WGS metagenome assembly JAEEGL01 (sample SAMN16246548, study PRJNA631951) | gut metagenome | biome: gut microbiome; feature: rumen; material: fiber-attached | host: Bos | place: Iran: Karaj | collected 2018-10
CGTAAGGATCATCAAATAAGATCCGTAAATAATGATAATGAAAAGAACGGCAGGGTTTTCTGCCGTTCTTTTTTTGAACCAGAAGGAAAACCAGAGGGGAAACCAGGGGGACGGACCTAGTGGTACTTTAGTACCACTAGGTCCGTCCCCCTGGTTTTCCCCGGTTATTCCCCGTCTTTCAGGACATCAGATCGCCGTAGCTGTTCATATTTCCCATGGTGCTCTGGAATTTTCTCTCCATCACAACGCTGCGTTCGCTGGCCAGATCCATGTAACGGATGAAAACGCTTTCTATGGCAATACCTTCTTCAGCGGCGATCTCTTCCATCACGGGTTTCAGCTGTTCAAGCTGATAAGAGACCTGCGTTTTTTGGGGATCGATATGTCCCAGCACCTTGTCCGCATAATCATTGATACGGTTTAAGAATTTTTCGTCTTCTTTGTTCATCTCTGTGACCTCTTTCTTTCGGGACAGCGTAACTTCTGCCTGACGCTGTCCGTTTGCTGTTGATATTTTACGCTGATTTTATCACCATTCCGCGGAAAATACAAATCCTTATTCAGCCCTGCGGAATGCGCAGCGGAAGCATACGGAAAGGAATATCATAAAAAACACTTGCAAAGCTCCTGTGTCTGATGTATCATTTGTTATGTCAGGAGTCGCACAGCTTCGGATACCTTTCGAATACAAGCTGCTCCGCATTTTTCTTCTGCGGGTCAGTTCATTGCCTGTTCGGGCGAAGGTCCCTTTTTATTTACGGAAAGGAGCTTTTATTATGGTTTTGTTTTATTCGGTTCTTCACGAAAAGGGCGGAAGAATGAAGAACGAAGATTCCCTTGCCCTTCACCGCTGCGAAACCCGTGCCGGTGATCTCACCATGGCACTGGTCTGCGACGGTATGGGAGGCGAGCAGGCCGGAGAGCTGGCCAGCGGTTATGTAGTGGAACGTCTGAGTGTCTGGTTTTATGACGAGCTTCCCGAAAGCCTGCGTGGCGGTTTCAACCGCGGAAAGATACAGCGCTCCCTGCAGAGGGCACTGTTCCGCATCCATGAAGAACTCCGGCATTACGGTCACGAACACATGCTGCGCTGCGGCACGACCTTGACCATGCTTTTACTGCTGGATCACCGCTATATCAGCTTCCAGTGCGGCGATTCCATGGCTTACCGCCTGGGCCGTGCGATCCGCGGTGTAGTAAAGTCTCAGGGGGACGGGAGCGGACTGAAACACTGTATCGGTATCGGCCGTTTTCAGAATCCGCAGATGCGCTGCGGCAGGATGTCGGGACGAAGTGCTTTTCTGCTCTTAAGCGACGGTCTTACGAAGAAACTGAATGAACGGGATTATTTCTCTGCATTGTCACCGGCGGTCATTAAACAGGAGGAAGACGCAGGCCGCGCCCTGAGGAGCCTGGTACGTATAGCGGAAAAACGCGGGGAAACGGATAATATGTCGGCGCTGTATCTTCGCTGCGGCTGAAAAAGGGAGGGATAGCATGGAAGACAAAAGCATCGGCCGTTACCGGCTGATCCGTAAACTCGGGGAAGGCGGTCAGGGCAGTGTGTGGCTTGCGGAACACGAAGGACTGCACACTTTCTTTGCAATGAAGCTGGCCTATGGGGAAAAGGACTGCAGCGAAAGACTTATACTGCGCCGGGAAAGCGAGCGTATGCGGGAACTGGAGGACCGGCGGATCCCTTATCTGGTCGATTTCTTCGAGGAAGAAGGACTGTCGGCCCTGGTCATGGAATATGTGGACGGCTTAAATCTGGAAGAATATCTGGAGCATAATGCACCTCTCAGCGAAAAAGAAGCTTCGGAACTCATGCTCGGGCTCTGTGATATCGTAGCCTGCCTTCACGAAGCACAGCCGCCGATCATATACCGCGATATTAAACCATCCAATTTTATGCTCAGCGAAAGCGGCGGGCTCCGCCTGCTGGATTTCGGGACGGCCCTTAGAGAAAGCGGTCAGGCTCAGACCGGCGGGATATGCGGTACCCCGGGCTATGCCGCACCGGAACAGCTGAAAGGAAAAAGCTGTCATGCCGATGCGGATGTATATGCCCTGGCGGCCGTCTGGTCATATATGCTCACGGGACAGGATCCCTCAAAGCCGCCGTTTCATCCTCTGCACGGTACGGAATGCGGCCGCATGGTAAGCCGTGCTTCCAGGAAACTCCTGGACTGCTGCCTGTCCGATGATCCGGTCCGGCGGCCGCAGAATGCCGCGGCGTTTGCCGACCGGCTGATGCAGCTCCGCCCCGGCAGCGAGGCTTTTTTCCGGCGTCTGGAAGCCCTTCTTTATCGTATGAGCCTCTGGCTGCTCATCCTTGCCGCATGCGTATTGATCTTTTTCCGTGATAAGGGCTTCCCGGTACCGGAGGCCGAAACGGGCCTCGGACTCGCCATACTGCCGGTACTGGCCTGGGGACTGATCCGGGACTGTTTTTATCCGTCGGGAAGTTTTATCCTGTCCCGTAACCTGAACATTGTCATCACGGAAAAAAAGGGACGGAAAGGTGAGCTGCCGCAAAGCAGTGTCAAGATACCATAAGCACAAATCGAAGCATATAAAAACTGTGAACAGTGACCAAAAAATAACAAAATAAGGTGAGCAGGTGGAAATCAGACACCTTATGTGGTATCATAAGTTCTACGCATAAACGGGTCGGGAAGGATCCGCACAGATCAGGAGCAGAACATGTCATATCGTGATGAAACGAAAAAAATAGAGATCGGCGACCGCATCATCGGCGGAGGAGAACCGATACTGATCCAGTCCATGACCAATACACCCACCGAGGATGTGGAAGCTACCGTGGAGCAGATCCTCCGCCTCGAGGAAGAGGGCTGCGAGATCATACGCTCGACGGTGCCGACGCCGGAGGCTGCGGAAGCCCTCGGCCGGATCATAAAACGCATTCACATCCCCATGGTGGCAGATATCCATTTTGATTACCGCTGTGCGCTGGCTGCGATCAATGCCGGAGCGGACAAGATCCGTATCAATCCCGGGAATATTGGCGGTGAAGACCGCCTTCAGGCAGTTGTACGGGCAGCTAAGGAGCGCGGTATCCCGATCCGCGTCGGTGTCAATTCGGGCTCGCTGGAAGCGCCCATCGTTGATAAATATCACGGCGTAAACGCACAGGGGCTGGTGGAGAGTGCTTTGGATAAGGTGCGGATGATCGAACGCTTCGGCTACGAAAATATCGTGATCAGCATTAAGTCTTCCGATGTGCGCATGAGCATTGAGGCTCACAAGCTGCTTGCAGGAAAAACTCCATATCCGCTCCATGTCGGGATCACGGAAGCCGGCGGACTCATCTCCGGAAACATCAAGAGCGCCGTGGGTCTGGGCGTCATACTGAACGAAGGCATCGGTGATACGATACGGGTATCCCTGACCGGCGATCCCGCAGAGGAAGTGCGCTCCGCAAAGCTGATCCTGCGCTCTCTGGGTCTGCGCAGCGGCGGGATCGAGGTTGTGAGCTGCCCCACCTGTGGCCGCACAAAGATCGATCTGATCGGCCTGGCAGGTAAAGTGGAGGAAATGGTACGGACCATACATCTTCCGAAACAGCTGAGCATACGCGTGGCTGTCATGGGCTGCGCCGTAAACGGTCCCGGCGAAGCGAAGGAAGCGGATATCGGCATCGCAGGCGGAGACGGCGAAGGACTGTTGATCAAAAAGGGACAGATCGTTAAAAAACTGCCCGAAAGCGAGCTGCTGGATGCACTTCGCTTTGAACTGGAGCACTGGGAATAAGGAAAGCTTTAGCCGGAAGAGATCCGGCTCTGTAAAAAAGATGGAAAGATCATTTCAGGAAGTATTCGGAAACGCCGGGATACGGGCCGACCTCATGCGGCTCTTCGAAGATGTGACGGTGGACCGTGTGGTGCTCATGAAGCACGGCGGGATCGCCAAAGTATGTATCTCTTATGACCGGCTTATCACAAAAGACCATATAAGTGCACTCGAAAGAGAGCTGGATGCCAAAGTATTCTCGTCCCGCGGTCTGAGAACGCGCATCAGCGAGGATTATCATCTGACCGGACAGTACAGCCCCGCCTATGTTGTGGAGCAGTATTTTGACAGTCTGCTGCAGGAGGCGGATGAACGCGACAAGCTGATCTACACGGTATTGCGCGGCGTTAAACCCAGCGTGGAAGGCAACCGCCTTCTTCTTGACGTGCCGGACAGTTTTGTCGCAAGACAGAAAGAACAGGATATCCTTGCTATCTGCGATCATATCTTCCAGGACCGTTTTCATCTGCCGATCCATACGGCGGTGAATTACCGGGAAAAAGAAACCAGCCGCTACCGCGCCGAAAGCGAACAGCGCGCCCGCCACATGGTGGAGAGCATCATTAAAGATAATGCCGTGCTCAGCGAAGCCGCAAGAGATGATGAAAATGAGCCCGTCGCCGGAGAAGAGCTGCTCGGAAAAACCGTAAAAAAAGAAGCGGCACCCGCGGTCAGAAAGCCGGCAGCAAGCGTCAGCAAAGCAAAACGCAGCAACGGAAAGGGAGAACGCGCTGCTTCGTCCGGTCCCGCTTCCTCTGCAAGGAAACTTAAGATGAGCGATGATCCCGATCTGATCTTCGGAAGGAATTTTGACGGAGATGCCGAACCCATCATGGAGATCGTCGATGAGATCGGGCCTCTCGTTGTTCGGGGCGAAGTACTTGCTTTTGACGAGATCTACATCAAAAAAACCGGCAGCTATATCTTCAAGTATGCGATCTCGGATTATACGGATTCGATACGTATAAAGCTTTTTCTGCAGGAAGAACTTGCCAATGAAATGCGCCCGCTGATCAAAACAGGTGATTTCATCAAAGTAAAGGGTATGCCGAAATATGATGATTATGATAAGGAAGTAGGAATGGGCAGTGTTCTGGGAATAAAACGCATCCCCGATTTTCGTACCCGCAGGGAAGATTTTGCCTCACGCAAACGTGTGGAGCTTCACTGTCATACCAAGATGAGCGATATGGACGCCTGCGGGGATGCCGGCGATATCCTGAAACTCGCAAAGAGCTTCGGGCACACATCTTTTGCGATCACCGACCATGGTAATGTTCAGGGCTTTACGATCGCCTCACATGAATTAAAGAAGGGCGACACCTTCAAGATCCTTTACGGCCTGGAAGCCTATGTGGTTGATGACACCCGTCTGCCGGTGGTAAACGAAAAAGGCCAGAGCCTGGACGATTCTTTTGTGGTCTTCGATATCGAGACCACCGGTTTTGTTCCGGGTTACAGCCGTATCATCGAGATCGGTGCCGTTAAGGTTCGGAACGGCGTGATCACGGACCGTTTCAGTGAATTTATCAACCCCGGCGTTCCCATCCCGCTGGAGATTGAAAAACTCACGAGCATCAGTGACAGCATGGTGCAGGACGCACCTCCCGTGGATGTGATATTGCCGAAGTTCCTGGATTTCTGCAGGGACTGCGTACTGGTGGCACACAATGCCCGTTTTGATACTTCCTTTATACGGCATTATGCGGAAGAACTGGGGCTGGTCTATGATTTTACCCATACGGATACCATCGAGATCGCAAGACTTCTTCTGCGCCGCCTGGGCAATTACAAGCTGGATCATCTGGCCAAAGAGCTGAATATCCCGCCTTTCCATCATCACCGCGCCGTGGATGATGCCGAAGCCACTGCACAGATCTTTTTAAAGCTGCTGGATATGCTGAAGGAAAGGAAGATCGAAACTCTGGCACAGCTGAACGAGATCGGAAAGCTGAGCCCGGAGAAGGTGGCGGATCTTTATCCCCATCATGCGGTGCTGATTGCAAAGAACGAAGTGGGACGCAGGAACCTTTACCGCCTGGTATCCCTTTCCCATCTGAAATATTTCAACCGCTTTCCGAAGATCCCGAAGAGCGAGCTGATAAAATACCGGGAAGGTCTGATCCTCGGCAGCGGCTGTTCCAACGGCGAGCTTTACGACGCGATCATCAACGGGCGTACGGAAGAAGAGATCTCCCGTATCGTGGATTTCTATGATTATCTGGAGATCCAGCCCATTGAGAACAATATGTATCTGATCGAGCACAGCAAGCTTCCTACGGTACAGTCCCGCGAGGATCTGATCGAGATCAACAAAAAGATCGTCGCTCTCGGCGAAGAGCACCGCAAGCCGGTCTGCGCCACCGGAGATGTGCATTATATCGAACCCGAAGATGCGATCTACAGAAGCATTGCCAACGCAGGAAGAAAGCCGCAGGAGCGCACGCATAATCTCAGCAGCGCCATGTATTTCCATACCACCGAAGAGATGCTGGAGGAGTTTTCCTACCTCGGTTCGGACAAGGCCGATGAAGTGGTGATACGCAATACGAATCTGATCGCGGATATGTGCGACCGTATCAGCCCCGTGCGTCCCGACAAATGTCCTCCGGTGATCCCGGATTCCGACGTGACGCTGCGCCGCATCTGCTATGACCGCGCCCATGAGCTTTACGGCGATCCGCTGCCCGGGATCGTGGAAGCACGTCTTGAAAAGGAACTGAAATCCATCATCGGCAACGGTTTTGCCGTGATGTATATCATTGCCCAGAAGCTGGTGTGGAAATCCGTTGAAGACGGTTATCTGGTCGGTTCCCGCGGTTCCGTCGGTTCCTCCTTTGTAGCGACCATGGCCGGGATCACCGAAGTGAATCCGCTGCCTCCGCATTATTACTGCATCGATTGTCATTACAGTGACTTTGATTCTCCCGAAGTGAAGGCTTATGGCGGAAAAGCCGGCTGTGATATGCCGGACATGGCCTGCCCTCATTGCGGAAAGCCCATGAAAAAGGACGGTTTTGACATACCGTTCGAAACCTTCCTTGGTTTTAAGGGCGATAAGGAGCCGGATATCGATCTGAACTTTTCCGGTGAATATCAGTCAAAAGCGCACAAATACACCGAAGTGATCTTTGGCGCCGGCCAGACCTACCGCGCCGGTACGATCGGTACCGTTGCAGAAAAGACTGCTTTCGGTTATGTTGCGGGCTATTACCGGGATCTGGGCATAAGCAAGCGTAATGATGAGCTGGCCCGCATGGTCCCCAATATCGTAGGGATACGCCGTACGACCGGCCAGCACCCCGGCGGCATCGTGGTGCTCCCGGTGGGAGAGGATATCAATTCCTTCACACCCACACAGCATCCGGCCAATGATACGGAAACAGATATCATCACCACGCATTTTGATTATCATTCCATCGACCATAACCTGCTGAAGCTGGATATCCTCGGACACGATGATCCGACGATGATCCGTATGCTGCAGGATCTGACCGATGTGGATCCCGTCAGCATCCCTCTGGATGACAAAGAGGTCATGAGCCTCTTTAAGGATACCCACGCCCTCGGCATCACACCCGAGGATATCGGTGGGACAAAGCTCGGCGCCCTCGGCATACCCGAATTCGGTACGGATTTCGCAATGGGGATGCTTATTGATGCGGATCCGCAGTCTTTCTCGGATCTGGTGCGTATCGCCGGACTGTCCCACGGTACTGCCGTTTGGCTTGGGAACGCCCAGGATCTGATCAAGAGCGGGACTGCCACGATCTCTACGGCGATCTGTACGCGTGACGATATCATGACCTACCTGATCAGCATGGGGGTCGATCCCGCGGAATCCTTCAACATCATGGAGAATGTCCGCAAGGGTAAGGTCGCGAAGCATAAAGTTGATGAAGATTGGGCAAAGTGGAAAGCGGATATGCTGGAACACAACGTGCCCCAGTGGTATATCGATTCCGCAGCCAAGATCGAGTATATGTTCCCGAAAGCCCATGCGGCGGCATATGTTATGATGGCCTGGCGTATCGCCTGGTTCAAGATCAACTATCCGCTGGCGTATTACTGCGCCTTTTTCTCGATCCGTGCCTCTGCCTTCGATTACGAGATGATGTGCCTCGGACCGGAACGCCTGGCCGAGCATATGGAAAACATCAAAAAAGCCATAGCGGACAAGACTGCCAAGCCCAAGGACGAAGCAGCCTATGACGATATGCGTCTGGTCCAGGAGATGTATGCGCGTGGCTTTGAATTTGTAAAGCCCGATCTTTATACCGCAAAAGCTTCCTCCTTCCAGATCGTTGACGGAAAGCTCATGCCTTCGTTTTCCAGTATCGCAGGCGTTGGCCCGAACGTGGCCGAGCTCATCGAGGATGCCGCAGCACGCGGAGAGTTCCTTTCCAAGGATGATTTCATGCAACGGACGCATGCTTCCCAGACCATCGTGGATACGCTGGACAAGCTTGGGATACTTGGGGAGATGAGCAGTTCGAATCAGTTATCTATATTTGATATGGTGTGAGCTGAAGTTTGTATTGCCTCTGCGGACAGCAAAGAAGCGGAACGCGTATTCCGGCGCCGGACAGTTCTAAGAAACTGCCCGACGCTTTCTTTATTTCCGGGCACGGTCGAGACTCAGCATCCATGCTTCGGCTCGACCTCTCGACGCCATCCAGGCGTCTCGTCCCTGCAATGCTCAACAGTTTCAAGAACTGTTTCGGCGCCTCCATAATGCGTTCCTCTTTCTTTGCTGTCCGCAACAGCGATACAGACTTCCAGCCTTGAGGGGAGAGTGCCTGCTTTTCAGGCATTCTTGCGAGAATGCGAAGCACGAAGCAATTCGTAGGCATCATTTATGCCTACTTACAGCACAAAAAAACGCCCTTTTTGAATGGGCGTTTTTTTCATTAGTTATTGAAGCATTCCTCACAGCTCGTATGGTGTCACCTGATATACATAATAGTTGAGCCAGTTGCTGTAAAGCATGTTGCAATGGGCGCGCCACTGAAGCGCGGGAACTTCCGAGGGATCATCGTCCGGATAGTAATTCACCGGAACGTGGATGGGCAGGCCCTTACCGAGATCGCGCTTGTATTCCTGATCCAGGGTATAGCGGTCGTATTCGGGATGACCCATCAGAAAGATCTGTTTTCCATCCCGTGTCATGCACAGAAGGATGCCGGCGATTTCCGATTCTGCAAGGACTTTCAATTCCTTTTCGTTATGAACCTGTTCCGCGGATACCGTGGTGTGACGGGAATGCGGCGCACAGAAAATATCATCAAAGCCGCGTACCAGCGGAGTGGAGCGGTGCTTCACATGATGGCGGTAGATCCCGAAGAGTTTTTCCGGCAGCGCGATCTTTGGTATGCCGAAATGATGATACAGTGCAGCCTGTGCTCCCCAGCAGATATGCAGGGTGGAGGTCACGTTCGTCACGGACCAGTCCATGATCTGCTTCATTTCTTCCCAGTAATCTACTTCCTCAAACGGCATCTGCTCCACAGGTGCCCCGGTGATGATCATACCGTCAAAGCGTCGGGAGCGTATCTCCTCAAAACTTGTATAAAAGCTGTTCAGATGCATCACGGGTGTATGTTTCGTCACATGTCCCGATACCATGAGAAAAGTCAGGTTTACCTGCAGCGGCGTATTGGAAAGTGCGCGCAGAAGCTGCAGCTCCGTATCCTGTTTCAGAGGCATGAGATTCAGTATGCATACTTCCAGGGGCCGTATATCCTGATGCATGGCCCTGTTTTCGTCCATTACAAAGATGTTTTCGTTCTCCAGCTGTTCTTTGGCCGGAAGATCGCTCTGAACCCTTATCGGCATAGTAATCATCTCCTGAATCTATTAATAATATAAACAGTATAGCACATTACAGTGAAAAAGTATTGCAAATACTTCAGAAAAATGAGAAAATATAAATTACCTATCCGCTGGCTGAGGGAATATACTGACAGTGTAAACGTATGATCAAAGATTATCAGCAGGCCTGCGCCGTACTCGGAGTATCAACGGATGCCGACCGGGAAACGATAAAAAGTGCATACCGCAGTATTTCCAAGCAATTGCATCCGGATGCACATCCGCAGCAGAACGAGACCATCCGTGAAGCTTATTTTCTTGTGACCGAAGCCTATGAATATCTGGAGCATCACGAAGCTCCGACGGCGGCTCCGGCAACGTCACGTGTGATGGGAAGCCCTCTGGGACGTTATACCGCCACTCCGGAGATGCGTCAGAACAAGGAACGTTTCGACCGGAAATACCGTGTACGTGCGGCCCAGTCAAAAGCAAAGCAGCAGGAAGAATTACGCGAAAGGCAGGAGCAGATGGCAAAGAAAAGGCGTGAAAAGGAGATCCTCAACGAGATCCGCATGATACGCCTGGCGCATGCCATACAGGCAGCGATGCATGCCTCCGCAATGGAAGATATCGAAAAATGAGTATCGATCTCAGGGATCCCTTATACAGGATCAACTTAAACTATCTGAAAAAAGAAGCCTACAGCGGAAGCGGGGACGGACTCCGTTTTATGCTGAAAAAAGGGAATGCCGCAGAAGGTGAGGGCGATGTGCTCGAACTCTGGGTCTGGCCGGAACCTCTTTCTTTTGAAAAGACAGCCGAAGATAAACGCAGCAAAAAGGAGTTTTCCTTCGATCAGGAAGGTCTGGATGCCGCCGTTGAAATGCTCATGGGGATGCTTTCGGATTGAACGATCCCAAAAGGAGATTTTATGAAGAAAAAAACAAGTTTACGCGGAAAGACCATTTTACTTTTGACCGTTTCGCTTGCGGTTCTGGTAGTGATCTCAACGGTGATCAGTTATCTCTTTTATTCCAACGCGATCGTTTCACCGGCAAATCCCGGGCAGGACGAAGAATTGCGCAAATGCTTCTTTATTATATTCACCTGTGCGGATGTGATCGCTGCGATCCTGCTTGTTGTGGTCGGAACGGTCTTTATGGACATGTATATCATCAAACCCGTAAAACGCCTTACCAATGCGATCAAATCCATCGAATACGGCAAAGCCGAAGAATATGACGAACGTGACAGCAAACAGAGCCGTCTTGCACTGAAGAATCTCGGCATCGATTCCGGCGACGAGATCGAGGAACTCTACCGTGCCCTGCAGAAATTCCAGGTGGATACCTCCGAGTATCTGCTTGATATCCGCAAAGGCAGCTGGGAAGAAGAGCATGATACGATGACCATGCTCGATAACCGCGAGAAATTTGAGAAACGCTGCAAGGAAGTTTATCCTTTTGTTAATTCGATCTATATCGCAAGTATGAATATCGTAAATCTTCATATCGTAAATGACCGCCTCGGTGCGGAAGCCGGCGATTCCATCATGACAAAGGTGGCAAGAGAGATGCGCAGGGTCAGTTCGGACCGCATCCATACCTATCGTATCGTAGACGATCATTTTCTGATGGTCCTCACCGGGCTTTCCGAAGAAGATTCCGTCGCATTTGTCAAAAAATGGGTAGAACGTGTAGGCCGCCTGAACCGCGGTTCCGATAATTTTGAATGCCGTCTTGCATGGGGCGGCGCTTACGGGGAAGGCGAGATGGATGTGGATGACATCTACAAACATGCCGATACCGAGATGTATTGCAATGTGATCGTGATGAAGAAAGAGCTGGAAGCAAAGAATTGATGCGCATTGACTGCCTGGATAAACTTGACCGGATCAATTTCTACCAGAATATGCATTCCAACCTGGTGAAATGGTGGACTTTTCAGATGGTGGAAAACGAAGAGGAAGAGTCCGGTGATGAGGATTACGATGCAGACGCAGCTGCGGAACAGCTGCTGGCAGATGCTTTAGGCTCTAACGAAACGGAAAACGAATCTTTCTTCCGCGATTCCGATCCCAGAGGATATGGTTACGGTCTGGACGGAAGTGATCTGTCCGTTCCGGAACCCGAAGATGTTTTTAATGAAGAAAACGGAATGGATCCCGAAGCCGTGGCAACGGCCATGGAGATCTTTAACCGTCTGCAGGCGGAAGCCGCTGCGGATGAAGCCGCAAAACAGGCCGAGATCGAGGCCGCCAAGGCAAACGCGGTATAAGAAATGGACGTATACGTATTCTTTTACATTTTATGGATCATCGCAACAGCGATCGGCACCGTACTCTCCATACTTACGATGCCGCAGAATTCCCTTATTGCCTCCTTATCTTACGGAGCGATCGGCGGCTGGGTCTTCGCATTTTTCTTTGCAGCCCTGTATTTTATTTCCAAAAGCGTAAAAAATAAGAAGCAGGAGAGCAGTACGGAGTAGACGGACCGCAACAATATCCGGCAAGCACTTATGGCATCCGGAAATCTCGCACTGCGATATCCGTTATTTATTTTTTTGCATCCGGAAAATCTCACACTGCGATATCCGTCAAGCACAGCTTGCCGGATATCGTTTTGGGGAGGATAAAAACTCCTCCCCAAAACCACCGGTACGCATTCCTCAGAATCTCTGGAAAGCAAGCTTTGAATGATTTACTTTTGACATTCGGAAAAGTCTCACACTGCGATATCCGTCAAGCAGAGCTTGCCGGATATCGTTTTGGGGAGGATAAAAACTCCTCCCCAAAACTACGGTACGTCTTCCTCAAACACCGACAATAAGCAAGCTTTTGTCGGTGTTTTCGTCAGCCGTTCCTGCAGTGTGAGAGGGGAGTCTTTATATATATGTATGCGTTAAATTATAGTTTTACGCAAAATAGTATTGACATTTTCCGGGGGAGTGGTATAATGTTTACATAAGTTTGTTATGTAAACCATTGGGTTATTTGATAGACAGAGGTACATATATATGCTTGAAAAAGAAAATCTCACAAAAAAGATCATGACATTCTGCGACAGGCTTCCGGAATTCTGTTCACCTTTTCTTCTGGAAACCGGTACCGAAATGGCAAACACAACGAGGCTCGCATATGCACATGAGCTGGATTGGTTCTTTGGATATCTGGTGAACTACAAACCAGATTTCTGCGACATGGATCCCAAGGATATCAGCCTTGAGGATTTTAAAAAGGTAAATTCCCAGGATATCTCCAGATATCTGACCATTATACGCGATCAGGGACGCGCAGAACGCACTGTAGCGCGTAAACGAGCCGCGTTATCGCGTTTTTTTTCGTATCTGACGGCCAACCGTATGGTTCCTTTTAATCCGGTGAATGCAGCCGTTAAGGTCAAGATCCATCAAAGCGACGAAGTTCTGCATCTGGATATGCGTGAACAGATCCGTTTTCTAGACGCTGTGGAATCCGGCGACGGTCTCACAAAACGCCAGCAAAAACATCATGAGCGTTACCGTGTACGTGACCTGGCGCTGATCACCCTGCTTTTAGATACCGGCATGCGTGTATCTGAGCTTCACGCTATTGATATTGCAGATCTGGACCTCGAAAAATGCAGCGTAGTGATCATTCGCAAAGGCGGCAATATGCAGACGATCTATTATTCCGATGAATGCCGCGACTGTATCCGCGAATATCTTGATCAACGCAAAGTTAGTAATGGCGAACTCAACAAACGCAGCCCTTTATTTGTCACTTCCGGGGACAAACGTCTGTCCATACGTGCAATTGAAGTTCTTGTGAAGAAATATGCGATCTCCTCGATCCCAGGCAAAGGCATCAAGATCTCGCCTCATAAGATGCGTTCTTCCTTTGCTATGGAGTTTTATGCCGAAGAAAAGGATATCCTGGCCCTCCAGCGCAAAATGGGCCATAAAAACATCACCGCTACCAACATCTATGCCAAGGCCACCGACAAAAAGATGCGTGAAACACGCTCCGTGATCGAGGAACGCCGCAGGCGGCTCAGGGAAAATCCCGAGGAGGACGAATAACTTTTGTATTTCAGCCGAGTAAAAAAAGTAAAGGCTCATTCATGCATGGTGTATTCCTTGTCCTGGTCAATGATCTCCATCATGCATTTTGCGACAGCGGGATCAAACTGTGAACCGGAATTTTTCTCAATCTCAGAACGCACTTTGTCCTGTGGCAGATAATTACGATAACTTCGGTTTGACGTCATTGCGTCATAACTGTCTGCAACCGCTATTATTCTTGCAAAAAACGGTATTTCTTCCCCCTTCTTTCCGTCAGGATAACCTTTTCCGTCAAAGCGTTCATGGTGCCATCTTGCACCTATGGACAGGTCGGGACGGCTTTTTATCTCCGCTAAAATATCATATCCGACGCCGGGATGTGTCTTAATTACTTCGTACTCATCATCCGTCAGTTTTGATGTACTGTTGATGATCTCATTGGGCACACCTATTTTTCCAATGTCATGCAACAGCGCCATGTAGTATACATTCTCACATTCCGTAGAAGAAAGTCCCAGCCGTTCCGCCAGCATTCTTGAATATTTGGCAACCCTGACCGAATGCCCTCTTGTATATTCATCCTTCGCATCTATAGTATGTGCAAGTGCCTCCATCACTTCAACGGAAAGTGTCTTGACTTCCTCCTTAGCCAAAACTGCATCATCAGTCGCTTTGATATTATTAATGATGATATAAAATGCCCATACGAATAAAACCATGATCACATATGACAGAATCTGGACTACACCATAAGCATCATCACTGCTGAATGTGTAAGTATAATAATCCAAAACAGTGTAGCTGAGTATAAATACGGTCGGCGCGATCAAAAACAGCTTCCAGTTTAAGTGCCTTTTTTTATCCGAAAGTTTGGATAAAGCTTTAATATCGAAAAAATATAACAGGCCTAAAACAATAATACATATGATATTACGGAGATTATCTGATATATAGATGATCCAGCCCGTGTCTTCGAAAACTCCCGAGTGCTGATCATCGAACAAAATAATGATCACCGAAAACATAATATAAACAAACATGACCATAGATCTGTTAAATGCCTTCAGGGATTTTCCCATCAGATAAGAGATCGGTAAGATCGTAACGATATATAATGCTGAGGAGATCAATACTATCAGGGAACTATAAAACTGGTCAGTTGCAAGGTAAGCCCAATCTACGGAATCCAACGCATCCAGATCATATTTCGATACTTCCAAAATTATAACTATGGCAGTTGAAACATAGATCATCGCCATAAACAGAAAAAAAGGATTTGTGAGCAGGGACAAAAAGAATAACTTGACCTTGCTGTAACCTTCTCTTAGAAAGCATTTTTTTAACGAGAAATAAAAAAGAATTATATAGAATATGTAAAACAGATATGCTGATATTACATTTAATATTTCCATCATTTTCCCCTTCCGTCATAAGTGCAAAAATATTTCCTGAAATTATAGCAGTTCCTTCGATCCCACCACAAACAACGATTTCACGTCGATGTATTTCGGGTAAAAGTACCGGAATCTTTTCATTCCTGTCTTCTTTTCCCGCTTTTCTCTTTATACATCTCCTTGTCCGCACGGGAGATCACTGCGTCGATGTTCAGCTTATCGTCGACCGCTTCCGTGGCGCAGCCGATACTGGCCACGACCTCATAGGCCTTATCGCTTTTTTGATACAGCTCATTCAGGATCTCGTGAAACTCTTTTATGCGTGCAGCGTTATCCGCTTCCTCGTACTTTCCCACGCCGAGGATGAAAAATTCGTCCCCGCCGGCGCGCACACAGAATTCCCCGTCATGAGCGCTCCGCATCACGGCTCCGGCAACCATAAGGATCCCCGCGTCACCTTCTTTGTGCCCATAGGTGTCGTTGATCCGCTTTAAACCGTCCATATCGATCACGGCAGTAAAAAGACGCGCTCCGCTTTCCGCTTCGCCGAGGCGTTTTTCAAGTTCAAGCTGCATCCCCCTGCGGTTAAAAAGTCCGGTCATACTGTCACGAACAGACATGGAAAGCAGCTGCATCCTGGTCCTGATCATTTCCAGAGCATTGTTCACGAAACGGAGCCAGGTGCGGTATACCAGGCTCAACACCACCTTATCCTCCAGCGATCTCCGCATCACGCAATAGCCGAAGGTCGTCCTTTCAAAATGGATCGGAGAAAAATAAAATATACTCGGTTCCAGGGACTCGTCATTTAAAAGCGGCGTCATCTCTACCGTCGGAAAAGAGATCTTTTCATGATCAAAACAAGTCTCCTGATCGGGCGTCTCCCACGCGGACAGTACGATATCCATCTCGGAAGGAAGCTGCGCATCATCAGCCGCCCTTTCTTCCAGCCAGTCCTTTCTGAGACATAATTGATAATTCCGGAAAGGATGCAGAAGATAGATCTTTTTCCCCATCTTTTCATAGGCTTCCTCCGGCGACGCCGCGGAGGTGAATTCTTCCAGACAATACCCCTCCATCAGCCTGCCGAATTTCACCTCGTTCATATCCTCATCGGAAGAGCTGTTGTAGGCGACCAGATAGGAGGATCTGAGAAAGGTATTGATGGTGCGTCCGATATTCGGCTCGCAGCCACAGCTCATACCCGGATAAAACATTTTCCCGACTTCCGTCTCATAAGGAAGGATCTCTTTCCCCGGATCGATGATCCTGCGGATATAGTCCACGGTTTCCGCTGCGGAAAGCGCATCTGCGGCATCATAAGCCGAAAGGATCACTTCATTGCAGCAGCCTTCATCGGTCGTATCAAAACCCAGGACAGCCACATCCTCCGGTACCTGTATTCCTAGTCTCCGGAGCCTGTAGATCAGTCCCAGCGCCATATGAGTACTGGTGCAGAGCACCGTATCCGGCCGTTCCGTTTTCCCTTCCGCAATACTCCTGGCCAGCGCATCTCCGCTGCTGTACCAGAAATCGCCGTAAACGATATGTCCCTCTTTTACGGAAAGCCCGTGTTTTTCGATCTCATCCAGGCATACCTTCAATCTGGACTCTGCCACTTCATTTCCCTTATGTCCGGTAAGGATACAGATATCCTTCTTTCCATGCACCTCTATTGCATGCCGGCACATTTCCCGGAGCGCTTCTTCATTTCTGCTCCGGATCACGGGAAGGTCACCGACAGACATTTCAAGTGAGACCACCGGGAGATCCGGATACTTCTTCAGACGTTCCAGCAATTCTTCCAGAACGCCCTTTCCCGCCCCCACAACCAGATTTACCGCATCCAGGATCAAGCCGTCGATCCGGCCCAGTTCGGCCACGCGGAAGATCCGTGCTTCCGCCTCAACGTAAGCCTCGCGATTAAATTCAAGATGTGCCATGGGGGTGAAAACAGAAAAATGATAGCCGTATTTACGGCATTGTTCGGAAATCCCGTTTATGATCCTGAGCTCATGTGCCGCTTCCGGCTGAGCGGTAAAAAGGGCGATATTTTTTCTTCTCATACAAAACCTTCCTCCGGACAAACCGGGGAGCCGCTTCTGAAAAGATAATAACAAACAACGGCCGCTTTTTCAAGCCGCCGCATTCTGTATAAGCTTCTTTATGTATTCAAACCCGAACCGATTCATTTTGAACGGCTGTAAAGACCCTAAACAAAAATGTGTGATAAAGCAGGGAGATTCAGATTCTTCGGAAATACGGAATTCAGAAATAATGATCTCGCCTTGCTTCAATAATGAATATCACAGCAGGCAGAGCCGCGCAAGAAAATATATGAAAATTGCAGCCTGCGCATAACAGAAATGTATGTGATAGCTCAGTCGGATATAGCTCCGTTCCAATACTTCTCTTCAAGTACGAGGCCGGTCTTTGCATCGAAGCGGATGCAGCTGTATTCATTCACCCGGAATTCATAAGCAAGAACATCGTTTACCGCATCATAAACAAGCAGATAATCTCCGTATACCCCCTTTTGCTCATGCCCGTCCAGCTCCGAAGCATGCGTTTCCGCTCTGGCGATCACCTCGGGGATCAGCGAAGCGGCATCGACAAGCTCTGAAGTATCGATGTCCGAAACAGGCGGTAAGCTGTCTTCGAGCAGGACGATGTTCGGTTTGGGATCATTATAATCCGTCGAAAAAGTCACGTCCTCCACAACCGCGCCATTCACATACTGTTTCGCATAAAATCTGTGGCTTCCGTCAGCGCTCATTATGATATGACCTGTGATAAACAGATCCACATCAAGATCCCGGTCGACTTTCTCCAGATATTCGATCATATCCTGCTTTTCGGCATCCGTCGGTTTTTTCCCCGGTCCTTCAAAGAGGTTATAGGAATAAACGAGATGATCGCCGATCCTTCCCGCGATATCCTCCCGGAAAGGTTCTTCCTTCGGTTTAAGTCCCTCTTCGATCTTTTCAAATGTATTATCAACAGCGTCAATGCCCGTTTTGCTGCCGCAGCCGGCCAAGATCAGCATACAGCTCAATACCGTAAACGTACTTGACAAAAAAGCCTTTTTCATAAAAAATCTCCTTTTTCAGCGCCGGCATCGCATTTCATAAATGCCGGTGTACAGCATCCCGACCGATTCCCTGCCTGAATTTCCCTCTGATCCGTTATCGGCAAACACCGTACGACCGGTACAGCTCATTCCCCCGCCTCGCACAATAAAATGAATTCTGCGTCTTTTTATCCGTTTATCCGGAAAGCGGTATACCGGTCTGTTCGGATAAACATTGACTTATCATTCAGGCATATCGGGAATATATGCATCTTGGAAGTATACGTTAAAAGCCGGCAGCTTTTATGGTACGTTTTCTCTAGTGCCAAAGATTTCCCGGCTTTTCCGTCGAAATCATTGCTTTTCTCCACGGGCAGCTCCCTTCAAAGCTATGATCTTCCGAATAATAGCCATAATCATGGCTTATCTCCCCGGAAAACTCCCTTCAAAGCAATGTATTTTCCTGATACATGCGATTTCCATTGCCGAAACACGCTTAAGACCCGAACAAAAAGAGAGTCGTATCGTTACGGCCCTCTCCTTTATTGAGTGCAAATCAAAGATTTTTCAATATCCGGGGAACACAGCAGATAGCTTTCCGGAAACACGAGCTTGAGAGATATCATTCCTCCTGTCCGGGGAACACCGGGAATATCACTTCTCGTCCTTTTTATGCTTCGACATAAAGCGCTTTCTGAAGCCTTTATTGCTCACGACATTTTTCACTTCTTCCTTAGGAAGGCGTACAAACTCGTTATCTTCGTCAATATAATCCACATGCACATAGCGTTTGGTATCCAGCGGGATGTTCTTCTTTGCGAGTCGCCCGCCGACAAAGGAACCGAAGCCTGTATAAAGCACTGCAAAGACCGGTACGCCGATGATCATGCCCGGGAAGCCGAACAGGCCTCCGAAGAGCGTGATGGCAAAGATCACCCAGAAGCTGCTCAGTCCCGTCTTGGAGCCCAGGATCATGGGTCCGATGATATTGCCGTCCACCTGCTGCAGGATCAGGATCATGATGATGAAATACAGACACTGTTTCGGATCCACCATGAGCACCAGGATAGCACTGGGGATGGCTCCGATGAAGGGTCCGAAAAAGGGAATGATATTGGTGATGCCCACGATCACACTGACCAGCAGGGCATAAGGCGTGCCGATGATCGTCGTAAGGATAAAGCAGAGGAAACCGATGATCACCGAATCCACAACTTTTCCGCCGAAGAAATCCAGGAAGGTCTTGTTGGTAAAGCGGATATTATGGATAAATGCATTGGCCGTATCCTTCTTTAGCAGCGCATAGAAAACCTTTTTGAGCTGTCCGATGAAGAGCTCCTTGCTGTTTAAGATATAAAGGGCAATGACCATGCCGAGGATGAAATTGAAAGTGGATTTCACGAAGCTGACGCCCCCCGAAAGCAGGGCGAGCACCAGATCATTGGCCTTGCCGAGAACGTTGGTATTGATCCATTCATTGATGGTATCGGAATTATCCGCCATGAAATCATAATAGCCCTGCTCCAGATTGGGATATTTTTCCAGAATGGAGGTCGCCCACTTTTCAAAATTCTCTCGATATTCCGGAAACTGCTTTACGATGGACTGAATATTGGAAGCGATCTCGGGGATCACCATCGAAAACAGCCCGACGATGATGGAAATAAAGAAAAGATAGGTCAGGAAGATCGAAAAATAGCGGACGCGCTTTTTCACCTTTCCCTTGGCATCTCCTTCTTTGTTCCGGAAAAGACGTTCTCCGAAATGCTTATAGATCAGTTTTTCCTCGATCCAGTTCACAATGGGAGCCAGCAGATAGGCCATCAGCAGGCCGTTCATGATGGGGGAGATCATCGCAAAAAAGCCGCGCACTCCCTCCAGGAAAGTCCCGAAATGCATCAGCAGGACATAAAATATTATGATCGCGGCTGCCGTCAGAAAGATCGTCAGCCCGATATGCACATATCTTCTTTTTTCGTCTTTGTCCATTTTCATAGCAATACACCTGTAAGAGTCATTATAGACCGCCGTATGAAAGACCGCAAGTCCCTATATACAACGTGTTTTGCCCATTGCTTGCTATTCTTTCGGCTTTTTCGGCCGCTCATCCTTCCTTCTCCAGCTGCGTAAGGATCGCTGCAAAATTATCGGGCAGCGGCGCCTCAAAATGCATCTTTTCCCCGCTGCGCGGATGTACGAAGCCCAGTACGCCCGCATGCAGAGCCTGCCCCTTCGTCTGTGAGGAGAAGGGCATCTTTGACGGCCCGTAGACCGGATCTCCAAGGATCGCATGTCCGATATAGGACATATGTACCCGGATCTGATGGGTCCGTCCCGTCTCAAGCCTGCAGGCGATATGCGCCATCTCCCTGTACTGCTTGAGAACCCGGTAATGGGTCACAGCCGTCTTTGCATGAAGGGTATCCTTATGAACGCACATCTTTTTCCGTTCCGACGGATCTCTGCCGATCGGGGCGTCCACCGTCCCCTCGCTTTCCCTGAAACGTCCAAGCGCCAGCGCCTGATATACACGTTCTATACTGTGTTCCATCAGCTGCTGCGCGATATGCCGGTGCGCCGCGTCATTTTTGCATACAAGCAGAAGACCGCTGGTATCACGGTCGATACGGTGCACGATCCCCGGACGCAGCACGCCGTTGATCCCGGACAGATCCCTGCAGTGATATAATAGCGCATTGACCAGCGTACCGCTGTAATGCCCGGGAGCCGGATGAACCACCATGCCCTGGGGCTTGTTCACCACCAGCAGGTCTTCGTCTTCATAAACGATATTGATCGGAATATCCTGTGCTTCGATCGAAAGCTGCTCCGGATCTGGCAGCTCCACACGGATCTCATCTCCGGCATGAAGGCCACAGGATGGTTTGACCTTTTCACCGTTGACGCTCACATGGCCGTCTTTGATCAGGCGCTGCAGCCCGGTACGGGAACGTTCGGTCAACAGAGAAGAAAGAAAGCGGTCCAGCCGCTCCTCTTCCTGTTCTTCATTTGCCACAAAAAGGCAGGATGTCATTCTTTATCCCCGTTTTCCGTATCCTGTTTCTTTCTGGTCTTTTTGCTCCGCCCCAGATCGAGAAATTCCAGGTCGGCGTCCTTATATACGAAGATGATCATGATGGCCATCCAGAACGTCGCGCAGACGATCAAGATATCCGCTACGTTAAAGATCGGAAAATGAATGATCACAAAAGAGATAAAGTCGGTCACGGAACCCTTTGCGATGCGGTCAACGGTATTTCCGAGCGCGCCGGCAAAGATAAGGCTTCCGGCGATATGTATGGGCAGATATTTCTTTTGCGCAGGTACACGAAGCAACAGGAACGAAACAGCGATCGAAACGATCAGCGCAATAAATATAAAAAACAGGGTCTGCCCCTTCAGCATCCCCCAGCTCGCGCCTGTATTTTCATGATGATAAAACTCCAGCCAGCCGTCGATCAGGCTCACGCCTTTCCCCGTCTCCAGGTTCTGACGGACCAGCAGTTTTGTGATCTGGTCCAGAGCCAATCCAAATGCCGCGATCCCCAGATCGCAGAGCAGAAATTTTTTCTTATTCATTATCTTCCCGGTATTCGATCTCGGCGATGCCCGCCAGGATCTCCTCCTCTGTTACTTTCGTATCGATATAGGCTTTGCCCACCCTTTTCAGCAAAACGAAACGGATGCTCTTTTCATCCAGAGCCTTTTTGTCCGAATGAGTCAGCTTCAGGATCTCCTGTGCATCGATATCTTCGATACTGATCGGCAGCCCGAAAGGAACAAACATGTCGCGGATCTCGTAATACTCATCCATGGAAAGCTTATCCTTTTTCCAGGAGATATAGGCCGCCGCCACGCTCCCCAGCGCAACGCATTCCCCGTGGAGCAGTTCGAAGTTTTTGAACTTTTCGATGGCATGCCCTATGGTGTGCCCGAAATTCAAAAGAGCACGGTCGCCTTTTTCCAGCGGATCCCGTTCCACGATCTTCTGCTTGCAGATGCAGCACTGCTCGATCATTTCACTCAGGCAGTCTTCCCTGCGCTCCCGGATCTCATACAGATGGGTGATGATCCACTCATAAAACGAAGCGTCCATAATGAGTCCGTACTTCATCACTTCGGCCATGCCTGAGGCAAACTGACGGCCGTCCAGGGTTTTCAGCACCGAAGTGTTGATATAGACCAGACGCGGCATTTTAAAGGCACCCACCATATTTTTGTAAGCATCCAGATCGACGCCGGTCTTCCCTCCGATGGAGGAATCGACCATAGCCAGCAGACTGGTCGGGATCTGTACCACATCGATGCCCCTCATATAAACAGCGGCGCAGAAACCGGCCACATCGCCGACAACGCCGCCGCCCAGCGCAAGCACCACGTCATGACGGTTCAGTTTGTATTCCACAAAGGAACGGAGTATCGCCGTCACTGTATCCAGGTTCTTATTCGGCTCTCCCGCAGGAAATGTCACAACAAAAAGCCCGGAGAAAAATCCTTCCAGGCTTTCCTTTAACTGCTCCGCGTAATGACCGCCGACCTGATCATCCGTTACGATGACCGCCTTGCGGCCTTCCATCCCCAGAATACGCAAAGCTGCCGGAAGAGCACCGAAATCCCCTTCCAGCAGTATATCGTATTGATTCTCTCTGTCTTTATTGACAGTCAGTTTTGACGCCATGCGCTCAGCTCACGAAATTTTCCTGGAACGCGCCGGAAATGTTCGTATTCTCCGGGGTGATGATATACACGCCCGACGGAGAATTCTGAGGCGAATAGGAAACACGGCCGAATGCGCAGTTCAGTGCATAAACCGTTCCGCAGGTATAGTCAAAGATCCTTCTTGCCAGAGCATCATCGCAGCGCTCGGTGTTGAGCACGACCGTCCAGCCGTCCAGAAGCTTTTCCGTGATCTCCTTCACATCATCCATGGATGTGGGCTGGATCGCATACACCTCATGCTCGGGCTGTGCCGGCGCCTCCGCCTTTTTCATTCCTTTAAAAGGAGAAATATTGCCGAAGCCCTTGCCTTTCTCGGGAGCCGCTTTTCTTCTGGGCTTCTCCTCTTCATAATCATCATCCAGATATTCGTCTTCTTCGTAGTCGTCGACATAATCGTTCCTTCCGAATTTACTGCTCACTGCTGCAGCAAGATTTCCGAATACTGCCATTTTTTTGTCCTCCCCTGTTTTCTCCCGGGGCCATGCCGCCCCTGTTATTCTTCATCATTATGAAACAAAAAAAAGATTATGTCAACACCCTTTTTGATATTTTTTTGAAAAAAGTGCTGATTTTAGTGGATTTGTAGCGGGTTAACATAAAATTTCGCAAATATCTTATGTAAATATGTTATGTCAACACATTATGTTAACTATTAATCACTGGCAAAACCGGAAACGATGACGGTTCTTCTGCCCCACTTCTTGTCCGTTTTCTGTCCTCAAACATTAACTTCCTGATCTTGAGGTTTTGCCATACCACTCCGTAATGATGCAAACGGAAGACTTTATACCGACAAATTCAGTATCCGCGTCCTGGAGCTTAGCAATGTCCCCCTTGCTACAGATGAGGACAAACGCTATAATATTGACAAATGGGCCATTCTGTATAAATCCAGAACTTGGGAGGATATTAAAATGGTTGCATCAAAGGATCCGGCGATCTTTGCCGCGGCAAACACCATATATAAACTCTCGGAAGACGAACGCATCCGCCAGCAGTGTGAAGCTCGCGAGGATTTTCTACGGCGTGAGCTTGCAACGCAAAGAGAACACGAAGAATTGCTTGCACAGCTTGCTCAGAAGAATGACCAGCTTGCCAGGCAGGCCGACGAGATTGCACACCTCAAAGCCCTGCTGGCCGAAAAAGAAAAGTGATCCTCGGAATTTTATACCCATATTATCTATAAAAACCACCGTGATATCGTATGTTCCTGCATACGTACCCCGGCGGTTTTATGATCCGGCCACTTTTAATGTGGTCTGTTTAATATGCATTCGTATATTCATCCGTCATATGCCACAGACCGGAAATGTCATAGCTGTCCGGCAGGTGTACCCAGTTGCCTTCAGAGGCTTCGATATACCATGCTCCTTCGTTCATGTCATATTCCATCCAGCCAAATTCCCCGTAATCCGACGAGATTCCCTCAAACCAGTACTGCCACTGGGCAGGAGCCTCTTCGTCATTAAACCAGAACCAGCATTCCGTTGCGCTGTCATACCAGTCGCTTCCGTCCAGATAGCAGGTCCTGCCGATTTCCTCCACATAGATTGAATTCTTCGTATTCCCGACTTTCGCACCGGAAGCATCCCCGTTGCTTCGGCCGTCCGGACTTTCCTGACTGTTTTGAACCATCTGAGCGATCTGCCGCCCGGAGCTGTCCGATGCGACCCAGCCCATCCTTAAGAGTGAAAGTAACGAAGACAGGATCGAAATGCCGAAATAAACAGCAAATACACAAATTATTGTCTTGATGATCTTCGCCTGCGCAGTCGGCGGAGCGCTCACTCCCGCAGGCTGGGCCCGGTCCGTCGCATCGATCTGAAACTGGGCGCCGCATTTATCACAGGTCGGGATTGCCCCATCCTTCCAGGTATAGAGCATATGATTTCCGCAATAGGCGCAATGCAGCATCGTCGTTGCACCGGCCGCCACAATATTGGAATAATACTGACCGTTTTCATCATAATAGCCTTCCGCAAAACTGCGTCCGTCCGGTGCTGTCCACCCCTGCGGATAATAATCATAATCATGCGTCATAAAAAGGTAACGCGTGGGATTTCCGGAATTTCCGCCGACCCAGCCGTAGGGCTGGGAAGTCCTTGTACGCGAGATCGGTGTCGAGGGCCGATAAGATGAGCCGCTTCGCGACGAAGAGTAACGGCTCGAAGAATACGAAGAATGATGACTCGAGGAATGACTTGAATGGCTTCTGCTCGAGTGGTGGGAAGAGCTATGGGAACTGTGATGGCTGCTGCTGTGATGACTGCTGCTGTGGTGGCTGGGCGGCATGACTTCATTCCTCCTTAGTGACTCTTCAAAATAACCTGCAATCTGCTGAAAGCTTATTTTCCTTATTTTATTTGATAATGCCACGAAACTCAATACAATTTCTATATATCATGTCTTTTCCCGTAGTCTGCGTCCCCACCCCTGCGGTTTCTCTATCTTTCCAAGAAAAAAATCCCCAGGTCCGTCCCCATGGTTCCCCCTGGTCCCACGCCCACCCCTGGTACAAAGAAAAAGACCACGAGGTCCGTCCCCGTGGTCTTTTCTTGCATTATTGTTTTACTTTACTTCTCTTCTATTTTCCCCTGTTCAAAGCCCTTCATATCCTTGGCCTTGATGGTGAAGGTTGCGGCCCTGCTTCCGGTAGCGGAGGTGCCCTTGCCGCTGACCACTACGGTAGCTCTGCCCTTTGCTACGTTGTTGCTGTAGCTGACGGTATAATACTTCGGATCAACATCCGTCCAGGTCTTGCCGACCTTTACCTGTACCTTGATGGCAGGTTCCACAGCTCTTCCCGTGTACTCCTGCTTCTCAAGCTTCTTGCCGGTAGCGGGATCGACGATCCTTGCTTTGGTCAGATCAAGCTTTCCTTCCTCAGCTCTGTAGAGCACAAAGCTTACAACCTTGGAAGTATCGCTCTTATAGTTGCCGGTACCCGTTACCTTCGCATACAGAACCACCTGACTCTTGTCCGCTTCCATCGTATACTTCGCAGGCAAAGCCTGGGTGCACTCCGCATCGGTATAATAAGATACGGTATAGTCTTTCTTCTCTTTCAGGAGTACGCATTCGTCCGTCACATAAAGCTTGGAGCAGTACTTGCCGGGCTTGCTGTAGGTCATGCTTCCCACAAAGAAATCCGCTCCGCTGATGGACGCAGCTTCGATGGTAAAGCTCTGCTTCTTTGCCTTCTGTCCCTTATAGTTTCCGATGAAGCTGATGACGGCCTGAGCGGTTCCCACCTTCTTATTGTTGCTGTACTTTACGGTATAGTCTCTTCCTTC
>JAEEGL011994111.1_pt1 | contig 26143 bp, 25 predicted proteins | sample 9134231 | NCBI WGS metagenome assembly JAEEGL01 (sample SAMN16246548, study PRJNA631951) | gut metagenome | biome: gut microbiome; feature: rumen; material: fiber-attached | host: Bos | place: Iran: Karaj | collected 2018-10
CCATTTCAAAGTATCTTCAATCAGTTCAGTTGCACCTTCTACGTAGCGCGCCTGGTCGGTGTCCTCGATGCGCAAAATCATTTTGCCGCCAGTTTGGCGAGCAACTAAATATGGATAGATGGCACTTCTTACGTTGCCAATATGGATGTACCCGGTTGGGCTTGGTGCAAATCTTGTAACTGCTTTCATGGGAAAAATTATACCACTTTTCTCTGTTATTGCAAACGCAAATAAACCAAAAAAAGAGGCCCGAAGGCCTGCTTTTTATAATGATGTGGCGATTTGACGAATTTGCTTTTTGTCGAGTGAGCCAGCCGGGGCAGTGATCTTGTAGACGATGCCGCCGTTTACCCAGCAAGCGTTGCTTTCGCTGATGTAGATAGTGAGACCTTGTTCTCTAATAGTGGCGAAGGCATTGTAATAGTTATTGCGGACGAAGTTGGTAAGGAGTGCATTGGAATCCCATGAGGATTTTTCCTCGGTGATGGTCATGACACCGCCGGTTTCGCTGTTTTTATAGTTGATTTCGATTTTGCCATTCTCAGAAGAAATATTGGTAATGGAATATTCTGCGGGAACACGTGGCTCTTTGTTGGCGGATTCAATGCCGGCTTGTTTGGCGGCGGCATAGAGCGAAAAATCGGAAATATTTAGATTAATAAAGTAGGCGATGGCGAAAACTGCGGCAGCGGTACAGCCGAGCGCAATTAAGATACGACCAAAGCTAAAATGGAGTTTGTGTGGTTTGACTTCTTCTTTCTCGGTGGCGCGCGCGGTGGAGGCGAGGGCCTTCTTGATGGCAATCTCTTTAAGTTCGCGAGCATTCATGGCGGACTGTGATTGTGATTGTGGCTGTGGGGCAACCATCATCATCTGGCGTTCCTTGATACGTGCGCGAGTAGCCTTTAAAATCGGATGCATTACAACTTGCTCGGTAGTTTTGACATCGATAGTCTTTGGGGTGGCTTTTGCTACTTTGTCTTTTGGCGCGATTCTGATAATCTTGACACCAATCGATGAATCGGACGATACTTTGCTATTAAAATGAGAAATCATTTTGGAGCGAGCTGGTGCCGGTGTAGACTTTTTGATGTTTACAGTGACGGAAGAATCTGATGACTTCGCAGAAGATTGTGCGGCTGGCTTCTTTGAGGCTGGTCTTTTGACTTGACTTCTATCTATTGAGGTAGCAGACTTGACACGACGATGGATAGTGACGGATTTTGAATTATCAGACTTATTCATTTTTACCTCGCTTATTCTTAAGTCTATATTACGCTTATGTGAGCTAAAGTGCAAGAGCTAAAAAAGATAATAATTATGTTATAATATGTCTATGGATTTGGAAGAAAGAAAAAAACGCCAAACCTTAAAGGTCCTACTAGTAGAAGCATTCATGAGTGTCGCCGTAGTTGTGACGGTTGTTATTTTGGTGCTGGTGGTATCTGGTTATTCTATCGGTAGTGATTACAAGCTTGAGCAAGGTGGTTTACTCAAAGTCGATTCAGAACCTACCGGAGCAAGTGTGATTTTGGATGGCGAGAAACTTGGTGAGACTAATTTTAGTAGAGTAGTAAGTAGTACAGAGCACGAGGTTGTTCTCGAAAAAGAAGGCTATGATACTTGGAAAAAGAAAGTTTCCGTCTCGAGAGGGCTTTTGTATCATTTGCGTTATCCTCATTTGTTCCTTAAAGAACGCGTTAAAGAGCATGTGCGTGATTTTAACGGTATCGAGTTTGCTTCAGTCTCGCCAGATCATAGTGTAATGTTCTTGATCGAAAACGATCTGAACTGGTTTTTACTTGATTTAAGAAATGAAAAACCGAGCAAAAAAGAGCTTCATCCTTCTTTCCTAGCTGACGGTATGAAATTCGAAATTAGTCAGGCGCTCTGGAGTCGCAATGGTAGGCGTGTTGTTCTTGAGGGTGTTATGAACGAGCAGCACAAGTGGCTTTATATGGATTTTGATAACGAAAATAACTGTTACGATCTTAATGATATGTTTAGCGTAGATTTTGCGAAGATGACAATTCTCGATGATTCCGCCAATGAACTTCTTGCCTATTCCAATAAAGAATTGTTCCGTATTGATGTTTCTAAAAAAGTTTTGTCAGCAAGTTTGGCCAAAAATGTGGAAGATTATTACGCATTTATGAATGGCAATATTATGTTTGTCTCAAATAATGCGATTTGGTCACTTAAAGGCGCCGAAAAAGAAAATGTAATGAAGCTGGATGGTCCAGCAAGGATTGCGGCAGTAAACTTTTATAATGACAAATATCTTGTGATCTATACCAATGATTCCCTAGCGGTTTACGAGGGTGAAGCTTTGAAGGAAGTTCTTAATGAAAAAATCGAGATTAACCTAGATAATCTCAAAATTATGGATGGCGTTGGCTATGTCGTGGCACGCGATGGTGATACGATTCACGCACTCGATATGGAATCAATGAAACTAAATACTTGGAGTGCTGATACTGGAACGCTTGGCTGGTTGGATAAATATTTGATTTATGCTGTGTCGGATAAAACTTTGTTTGCTTATGATTTTGATGGCCAAAACAAACGTCAACTTTCTGAGTCTGTTGACGGTAATTATCCAGCGATAATTACAGATAATAAATGGTTGTATTATTTCTCGGATGGCGCACTTGTGCGTGAGTGGTTAATCAAAAAGTAAATCTTTTTACTGTCCGGTCATCCAGTTCCAGATTCCTTCAAAGAAGGACGGTTCGTTGGCTGGGAGCTCGGCTGGAGTTTCGGTGGTAACTTTTGGTGTAATCTTGGTTGGAACGTCTTCGTCGTCGATGGATGGGTAGATTTGCTCGGCGGTGACAAGTAAGCGATACTTAGATGTGCCGAGTGGAGTACAAGTAACTAAGGTAAGTAGTGGTTTATTGGTTTCAACGATTAGTGCAGCAACGTTGGTTGGTTCGATAACCTCTTTTTTGATGACCTTATAAGTGTAGCGGACTGATTCGTAGTTGACATAGATTTGATCGCCAGATTCAAGACGTTCGAGACCGGAGAAGATGTATTTGTATGGGTTTGAGCTGTAGACGTCGCCTGCGGAGTGGCCGGTAATAACGAGATTGCCGATTTGGCCTGGGAAAGCGTCGGCTCCTGGGATGCGATAATGCGCCACGCCGTTATTCATGGCGGACATGACAGTGTTTGATTCGATGCCAAAATGTACCGGAACATCGATGTTGAGTTTTGGAATTAGTAGTTTTGGATCTGGTGAAATGGTACGAGTAACGGTTGGGTCGATGGATTCGATTTCTGAGGCTGGAGCATTTCCTGGTGACATGTAGGCCATGATTGGTGCAAAGATGAGACGGTTATACTGCAAGAAAAGGATTGTGAGAGTCACTAGAATACCCGCAACAATTGGAATTAAGCGGCGATGACGACGAGTTTTCTTCTGATTTTTGGCAGCACGGAGGCGAATTTTGGTACGGAGGTTGGAGGCTGCGGCAGCTTCTTTATTGCCCTTGGTGGCGGCCAGCATTTCTCTTTCCTCTTCCATGGCGCGTGCATCTTTGAGCCTGGCTTTCGCGATGTAATCTTTGGCAGCAGTTGAATAATAATTACTGTAGTATTTCTGGTAATAATCTTGCCAAGCGGTGTGATATTGCTGCCAAGAGGCAGGATTAATCTTTGGTGCGGGTTGTTGATCTTTAAGATGGCCAGAGTTCAGACTGTTTTGTGCCTGAGGAACTTGTTGAGCTTGTCGTTCTAGCTGTTTTTGCGGATCCTGCTGAGCGGTGATGGAACGTTGAGCGGAAGTTGTATAAGATTCCAGAACTTTGCGGCGCGCAATAGCGGCAGCGGTCTGCTGCTGCAATTTACTGCTAGATTGCCCACCATTTTCTGGATTCATACTAAAATTATAGCATATTGTACCCTGATATGATAAAATATACCTATTGGGCGATTGGCGGAACTGGTAGACGCGATAGACTCAAAATCTGTTGGTAGTAATACCGTGTGGGTTCAAGTCCCACATTGCCCACCACGAAGAAGCGAAGGCTTCTTTTTTGTTGCATAGGCGCTTATGATATAATTGATGTAAATAAGTGGAGTTTTTAATGAGAAAATTTTATATTTTCGTACTTAGTGCGATGTTTGCGCTTGGCCCGATGGCTGCAGTGGCAGAAGAATTGCCTGCCGAGGAGGAAGAGACTGTTGATACTCGTGCATCTGTGATGGTGGATGATCATATTGGTGCTGGTGGTTACATCAAAATGAATAAAACTTTTAATAATTCCCTAGTTCTTGGTGGCGATAAAATTATTGACGAGTCTAAAGTGCCTAATGGTATTGGTCTTTTTGCTGGTCACATTCTGGATCTTTCTGGTAATTATGAATACGGCATTCATGCTGCTGGCGAAATGAAAATTACTTCTAAATATGAGCGCGACTTGTTTGCGGTTGGTGGCAAGATTTATCTTGCAAAGGAAGCCGAAGTTATGCGAGACGCGTTTTTGGCTGGTGAAGATATCGGTATTTTCGCAAATATTCATGGCGACGCGTTGATTGCAGCAAAGAAAATAGTTTTGTCGGACGTAGTGATTGATGGTGATTTGAAGACCGCCGCTAAGAACATTGATTTTCGCGGAAATGTAGTGATTAAAGGTGAATTTGCCTATAGTGATCAGTCTGTTATCACTGGCAAGTTTGAAGCGGCAAAGACCTCTACTTTTCATTCGCCATTTATTGGTTTTGAAATTAACGGAATGGTTTTAATCTTTTTTAACTTGGCATCATCAATTGTAATTCTTCTGGTATTTCTATTCTTTGTACGTAATTTTTCGAGAAGGGTTGTAAACGACGCAGAAAAATATTCTGGTAACGACATTGTAATGACTCTGTTTGGTGGTCTTGCGGCGGCGATTGTCCTCCCGGTGGTTTCTGCGCTGCTTCTAATTACAATTATTGGTGTTCCTGCCGGATTAATCTTGCTTCTCGCATGGGTGCTTTTGCTCGTAATTTCTTCTACGGCTACGGCCATCTTTATTGCGGCTAGAGTAATGCCAAAAATGAATACGATCGTTGCATCGATTCTTGTTTTGTTACTCTTTGCAGTTTTCTCGATGGTTCCGTATCTAAATATTGCCTGTGCAATTTGCGAGGTCTGTTTTGGACTTGGGCTGATTGCGAAGGGCTTATTTATAGAGAAAAAAGCCTAGGAAGATTCAGCCATTTCTTAAGAGAAGCCTAACCCATAAAAAAATAACGAAGAAGCGCCCGCATGGGCGCTTGCTTTGTTATTTTTTAAAAGCTTCTCGTAGAAATGGTTGAATTTTCTAAGAGGTTTATTTGTCCCAGTCGAATCCTTCGCCATAGTGGCCATAACGAGCAGTTGCTTCGTAGATTGGGCGCTTCAAATCGAGGTATTTGATAATGCCGTTTGGTGTTAAATCGTAACCTTCGATTTCTTCTGGCTTGCCGTCGATAATAACGGTCTTTTCGAGTGGTTCGGCGTAGCCAATAGCGTAAGCGAGGCGAACGAGGACTTCGTGGGCGTTGCGTTTTCTGAGATAATCAACGGCGACGCGGCGAGCCATGTAAGCGGCAGAGCGGTCTACTTTGGATGGATCCTTGCCAGAGTAGCAGCCACCACCAATTGCAACGCGTGGGCCATAGTTATCAACGATGAGCTTGCGGCCAGTGAGACCGGTATCGGCATCAAAACCACCTTGGTTCCAGTCGCCGGCTGGGTTGATGTGAAGCTCGAGTTTGCCGGTGAGGTTATTAGCTTCGATGAATTTGCGAACTGCGGCTTCGAGTTCGGCTTTTGGCGCGTTTTGGAAGCTGGCTACGATAGAATCGATAGAGCCATCTGGAGCGATGGTGACCTGAGTCTTACCATCGTATGGGAATTCTTCGTACAAAGCTTGGTTTAAGCGGCGGGACAAAACGACTTCGCGTGGAAGAAGTTCTGGAGTTTCGTCGCAAGCGTAACCAATCATAATTCCCTGGTCGCCAGCGCCACCGGTATCAACACCTTGGGCAATTTCTGGTGATTGTTTAACAATTTTAGTATGTACTTCGAGGTTGTCGCCAGCGATGCGCTTGACGATGCCTTCGATGTCGATATCTTTGGCGGTGGAAGTGATTTCGCCAGTTACAAATACGACGCCATGGCCGCCACAGGTTTCGGCAGCAACGCGAGCATTTGGATCTTGCTCAAAATAGGCATCAAGAATAGCGTCGCTAATCTGATCACAAAGTTTGTCTGGGTGTTTTGGAGAAACGCTCTCCGCGGTTCGATAGAACATATCTTTCCTTTCTTTGGCCGGAATTACCACCTTGCATACGTAGGTTGGTAGGGGTTCACTGGGCCGGTCCCTCGCCCCTTCTTGATATTAAATTGTTAATGTATCTATTATAGCATGATAAAATTAGAAGTATGAAAATTGCGATTTTTACTGATGTTTTTCTAGATATTAGTGGTGGGATCGTAACGTCTATTCGTTCTCAAAAGAACCAGCTCGAAAAAATGGGCCATACGGTATATCTTTTTACGCCGGCTTTTCATCGTTCCGAAAAAGAAATCGCAGATTTTGCGAAGAAGAATATTTTTATCGTGCCAACTTGCCGAGTGATTCGTCCAACGATTCCGATTGCGCGTCGTCCGGCGATTATCGAGAAGTGGGTGCTAAAAAACTTCCCAGAAGTAGTTGATTTTGATGTGTTTCATGTACATTACGAGGCTGGTTGTAGTATTGCTGGTATTCGTTTGGCTAAGAAGAATAAGATTCGTTTAGTGCAGACCATGCATGGTCGTGAAGATGTTGGTGTAGAGGATTTGATCCCGGCGCCATTTCGTTTCCCTGCGGCGAGCCTTATGAATCGTTTTCATTCTTGGTATTTGCCGCATTCCCATAAAACTAAGAAGGATAATAATTTGGCCACTTCGCGTGCGCGCGCGAGGATGTGGACGATGATGGTGAATCACGCCAACCAGGCCGATGTGGTGATTACGCCGTCGCATCACTTTGGCGCGAAGCTACGCGAGTATGGCGTAAATCGTGTGATGGACGTGGTTTCAAATGGCGTGGAAGACGATTTCGTGAACGAAAAAGTTCCTGTGCGCGAGCTGAAGGCGGGAGAGAAGCTAAATATGATTTGGAATAGCCGCCTGGACGGCAATAAGCGCATTATGGAGTTTCTTGAAGCTCTCACGATGGTCAAAAGCCCGTATTCGCTCGCGATTTTTGGTGATGGTTTAGAAGAAAAGAAGGCTCGTCGCTATGCCGAGAAACACAAATTAAACGTGAAGTTTAATGGCCACATTGAGCGTGATTTGATTCTTGAAAAAATGAACCAGTCGCAGCTTTCGGTGCTCGTTTCCTACCATTTTGACAATCAGCCAATGACCTTGATCGAGGCCGAGGTGCGCGGAATGCCGGTCCTCATTTGTGATCCGGATATGCAGGAGATTATGCCACGTGGTGGCTATGCCCTTGCGACTGGTCCGGAGCCTGCTTGTATCGCGAAAGCGATTGACGAAATCGCTTCCCATCCAGAGCGTATTGCTAAGATGAGCGAAACGATGCTGGCTCACCGTGATGAGAAGAAACAGTCTATTCAGATTGAGAAACTACTAAAGATTTATCAGGGTAAATAACAGGGGTAGAGATTGACAAAAATGCCAAAGTGTGCTATAATAAGAAATGTGAAGAGTTATCTTGCAGATATTTTGACGTTTACCCGCTTTATCCTGGCGGGGTTTTTGTTGTATTTCTTAATTACTCATGGCTCTCCTGAATGTGTTTTGATTATCTTTTGTATTGGTGAATTAACCGATGCTTTTGATGGTACTTGCGCCAAGAAATGGCCATTTTCGAAAGGTAAGGAGCCGAAATATCGACGCTTTGCTGAGCAATATGACATGATTGCAGATATCTTGTTACTCGGCTTTATGGGGCTTTATATTGTGATTTGGATTAATCTTTGGCTGGTAGCTTGGATGGCCATTGTGATTGTGGCTTCGTTTATTATTGAAATGATTTGCTATGGTCGCCCATTTGGTCACCCAAATTTCTGCACCAAAAATTCCCTTTTCAAAAAGAATCAAAAACTTGCCGAAAAGATTTTACTTCTCCGCCGTAAACTGACTTATCTTCCTAGTATTGCGGTTGCAATTCTAATGCTTCTCTTTGCAACTTCTTGGCCTAATGAGGTTAAATTCAGCTTAATCGACGTGATGATTGTTGTTGGTATCTTCCTATGGTTCTTCCTGGCTACTCGTCGTAAAAATGTTGCAAGAGATTAAAGAATAATCATTAATTTGAATTATCTAAATTTTTTTTAATTCTTCCTACACTAAGTCTGATTGCTAAGCCCATTAGATCGTTTGGCTTGCCGCCTATCGTTTTATTGAGTATGTAATTGCTTGGGCATTTTTCTATCAATATGGTTTCTATTTCATCCATGACATCTTGATGAGAGACGTACAGAACATAAACTCTTGTTGTGTCTAGTGGCTTAAAAGCATCAATTGGAAGCGTGTCTGGTCTTATAAAAGATACTTTTTGGAATGGTATAGTAGTTTTAAAATGTCTTAGTATTCTTTGCTTCAAATCTCGATTGGATTGCCCGATATATATCTGTTTATAATTGTCCAATACGAGCATATATATGCCATGTTTATTTTTAACATCGTTTAGGTTTAGAACTTGTACGAACTTATATGCTTCCAATAAGCTTTTCACTGTCTGAATAAAACCATTTTCGTCTAGGTTATTAAAATAACGCATGTTTATGTCGTAATTTTTGAGTGCTTCGCTTTTTGCATATTCCGTTAAGTATTTGTTAATATCTAATTCCTTATTTACGAAATTTTCTTTCGTCATATATTTCGGTGTGGTATTTTCATCGAATTCTATTCCAAGGTGTATATACTTATTTCCCATTTTTTGTAGTTCCTAAAGAATAGTTTTATTTGAAGATTGCTGCGATGGTGGCCGGAATGAAGTTATTCGGAATGAATAGATTCATCGCAACAATATTTGCCGCAAGCTGACCAGTCCAGAATGTCAGTGGCGAGTAGGAAGTTTTCTCAAGTGGAATTGAATTTACGGTGCCATTCTCGGCGATGAGGATTTGTCCATTATGAAAAGTAATAATTCTGGTTGGGTAGCTCAACGTGAACTTATGAAGCGCTTCTACGAGCTGCATGGTGGACATGGTGAGAAGCAGCATCTTTGGGTAATAAACGGCCTGAAATAGCTTCTTAAGCTGCGGAATCGAGGCGTAAAGGATGATATTCTCGTTCATGAGTAAACGCTCGGCTTTTTCGCAAATCACGTCAACTGTGTCGCGAGTGAGTAGGAGTGGCTTGGTGGTCTTTTCGCAGGTATAAATAATCGCTTGAGCGGTGATTTGATTTTTGGAGATGTCGCCGAGGAGTAAGTTATAGTCTGCGTCGTCGATTACAGCTAGCAATTCATCGGCATCCTTAAAAGAGCCGGAGTCGGTAGAGCTGACAAAATATAGATTTGGCAAAGGTGGAAGCTGTTTTTTGAGGGCATCTGGTAAAACGATTTTAAGATCTTTAATTGGGAAGCTGGCACCGAGTTTTTCGGCAATACGGGATTCAGTATTAAATGACTGCGAGTTGCCACCAATAATATTTACCTTCCCATCTGGGCGCTCTGGAATATTCCAATAAAGGTCCGCGTAGGGGTTTTCGTCGATTTTTTTCCAGTAATCCATGGTCCTCCTTAAATTTCGATTTCGATAGAGATTGGGCAGTGATCGGAGCCCATAATCTGGTCAAAAATGGTGGCGGATTTGAGCTTGGATTTGAGTGAATACGAGATAAAGAAATAATCGATGCGCCAGCCGATGTTGCGCGCACGGGCGTTGCCCATGTGGCTCCACCAAGTGTATTGGATTTTGTCTGGGTTGAGGGTGCGGAAAGTGTCAACGAATCCAGCTGAGATAAGATTGGTAATTCCCTCGCGCTCCTCGATAGTAAAACCGGCGTTTCTCTGATTCTCTTTTGGCCTTGCGATATCGATTTCGGTGTGGGCGGCATTGTAATCGCCACAAGTAATGACTGGCTTAGATTTTTCGAGGTCTTTGAGATAATTTAGGAAGGCTGGGTCCCAAGTCTTATGGCGGAGTTCGAGACGTTCGAGGCTACGCTTGGAATTTGGTGTGTAAACATTTACGAGGAAGAATTCTGGGAATTCTACGGTGAGTACGCGGCCTTCGGTGAGTGGGTCGCCGAATTGATCGGCAGCATCTTTAAGAGTCGGGAAGTCGTTGCGGATAGCGATTGGTTTGATTTTGGAAAAAACGGCGGTGCCGGAGTAGCCTGGACGCTCGGCGGAGTTCCAGATTTCTTCGTATTCCGGAAAATCCACTTCGGCCTGGCCTTGCTTGGCTTTAGTTTCTTGAATGCAGATGATGTCTGGGTTTTCGGCCTTCAAAAAAGCGGTGAGATTTCCTTTTTTTAAGATGGCGCGAAGGCCGTTGACGTTCCAGGATGCGATTTTCATTTCTTTCCTTCAAATATATAGCGGTTAAGTGATAATTTGTCGACAAATTGGACGATGGTCATGATGTCGCCACTAATGCGCTGTTTGTCGGCGGCCTCGTCGAATTTATCTGGGTGTGGTGCTTCGAAGGAGTCGTTGCCGTCGTCTACGGCGACGATGAGCTTTTTCTCCATGAAAGCAAACATAATGGAGTTGTTGTAGTACTCGCCGATGGCTTGGATTTTTTCAATAAAGGCAGGATCCAGAATATAGAATGCCTCAAAACCATCCTGGGCATAGACTCTGAATTTTTTATTAAATTCGTGCGATTCGGTTTCGATCTTTTTAAACTTGTTTTCATTACTTAGTCTATTTTGACGTGCGCCATCAAATCTTTTGCCAACGACTTGGAGGCGGAACGAAAAGTCGCGTTTGAAATCGAAGATGAGAAAACGGCCTTTAAAGATGGTCGTGTAGGTAGTGTGGGTGTGACCGTCGCTATCGCGGGTTTCGTGGCGCTCTTCGGTGTGGACGTCGGCCTGGGTGAAGTTGATGTCCTTGTAGGTGGCGGTCATAAAATCATTGGAATGATAGCGATCGCCAGTGGTCATAACAGTTCCAACGACGGCCGTCGGCATACCGTGGTCTGGGTAATATTTGAGATTACTAAAAACTTCGCTGAGGCTGCGGTAAATCATGTAACTTTTATAAGCGGATTTGTAGGCGTTCATAGAATGGCGAGCTGGATGGACGAGGTAGACAATGAGATTGAAGCCGATAAGGAAAAACATCGAAAAAGGCAGCGTAAGAAGAATAGAAAACATAATATTGAAGCGGCGCGTGCCAAAAGAACCCAGCCTGCCGCTCATTAGTAGCATAATAATAAGAATAATTGCAAAGATAATGATGCTGCCGGTAATGCAGACGGTTTTGCGCCTTTTGGCGTCTTCGGAGGCCTTGGCGCGGAGTAATTCAAACTCGGCCTTATCCATTAGTATCTCCCGCGATCGAGGTCGCGTTTTTTGATAGTTTCGCGTTTGTCGTACTTTTTCTTACCTTTACCAATGGCGATGACGAGTTTAATATGGCGTTTACCGCCAAGTAATCTAACTGGCACGATGGTGGAGCCTTGGACTTTGGCTTTAGAAAGGGCAGCAATTTGTTTTTTGGTGGCAAGAAGCTTGATATTTCTAGCGGTATCGGCACCAAGGGTGAGGTTGTTGAGCCACAACTCACCATTCCTAATCGTCACGAAAGAACCTTTGAGCTGGACGTGATGGTCGCGGATTGAACGGACTTCAAGACCAGAAAGCGCCATACCACATTCGAGTTCGTCGCTCAAAACGTAATCGTAGTGGGCGCGACGATTGACGGTAACAGAATCTGGTGTTTTGGTCTTTTTCATTTCCTTAATTATATCACCTCTTACCGTAACAATCTAATGGCTACACTCAGAAGCGTTATAAAATAACAAAGCAAGCGCGATAAATCGCGCTTCTTCGTTATTTTATTATGGGTTATGCTTCTTCGTATAGCCATTAGATTGTTTTTTGCAAGACTATATAAAAGAAAATGAAAAAGACCAAAAGATTAGGTTTGTTACCTGAAGAAACATTTTTGATGAGCCCAAGAAAAACGAAAGAGTGTGCCAGCGAAAAAATCTGGATAGCACCAGATTTTTTCCTGCCGCACACGAGAGAGTTTTTCCTGGCGTGAGTCAAACCGTTTCTGAAGGTAATAAACCTAATCTATTTAAGTTTTACGTTTTCTTCACCAACTAATTCTTTGAGCTTGGCAACAAAGTCGTCTGAGGCGTCGATTTTGAACGGCATTTTGAGTGGTTTTTTCTCGCCGTTTTCTTCGAGAACGAGGATGACGTCTTGGAAACCAAGATTAATGTCGCAAAGACGGCGGAGGGCGGACAAGGTCTCGGTGTCGTTTGGATTTTTAATAAGGATGAAGAGGCGCTCCTTGCGCGGGTCTTTTGGCGGTTCGGTGACGACGTGATGAGGCTCGTCGGAGGCTGGAGCAGGCTTACGGGCGCCGGTATAGACGCGCTCCGCAGATGACGATGAACGTCGGCCACTGCCACGGCGATTCCCTTTTGGTGCGTCGACTGGTGCTGGTAGCTTTTGGCCAGTTGAGACATAGTTTTCAAGCATTTCATCGGAGATAACCTCAATGGATTCGGCCATGACTTTGACTTCTGAGGTGATATTGCCATCGCGGTCGGTAGCGTTGACTTTGCCAACGACTTTAATAACGTTATCGACTACGAGTTTGCCGCCGTAACTTTCGAAGATGGATGGGAAACAAATAATTTCGGTCTCACCACCCTTGTTTTCGATTTTAACGAAGGCCATCTTAGTATTGGACTTGGTAAGAATTGTGCGAACCGCAGTAATAATGCCACCGACGGTAATAATCTTATTGTTGTTCTCTGCTGTGATAAGGCTGAGTGGATGGGTTTGCTCTTCGAAGTAGGTATCGTATTTGTCTAGTGGGTGAGCGGAGAGGTAGAGACCCATGAGATCGCGTTCCCAGAGGAGTTGTTCCTTGGTGGAGAACTGGGTTGGGGCTGGTTTGATTTCTGGTTCTGGAACGGCACCGGCTTCGCCCATTGCGCCGAAGAGGTCGGTTTGTCCGGAGCCAACGTCTTTTTGAACTTTGGCGCCGTAGGCCTGGATGGCTTCAAGGTTGTAAAGCAAATCGGAACGGGTGTAGCCGAAGCGGTCGAAAGCGCCGGTTTTGATGGCGGCTTCCCAAGATTTTTTGTTGAACTTGGTGGAGTCTACGCGCTTTGCGAAGTCGAAAATACTGGTGAATGGGCCATTTTTGTCGCGCTCTGGAATAACGATATCTTCGATCAAAGATTTGCCCATATTTTTGACGCCGGAAAGTCCGAAGCGAATGGTGTTTTTGCCGCCAACGATACCGAAGTCGCCATAGGACTCGTTAATATCTGGACCCAACACGTTTAGGCCAATGCGCTTGGATTCGGCGATTTCGATAGCAAGACGATCGGTCCAGCGCATATCGGCGGTCATGAGAGCAGCCATGAAGGCGTCTGGATAGTGAGCTTTAAGATAGGCGGTCCAATAAGAGACGAGACCGTAACATGCGGCGTGGGACTTGTTGAAACAGTAGTTTGCGAAATCTAGTAGCTGACCCCAGAAGGTTTCGGCAATTTCTTCGGTAGCGCCACCAATTTTGACGGCACCCTCGATAAACTGAGGCTTCACCTTGTTCATGAGGTCGACCTTCTTCTTACCCACAGCCTTACGCAAAGTATCTGCCTGGCCACCGGTAAAGCCGCACCATTCCTTGGAAATCTGCATGAACTGCTCCTGGTAAATCATAATACCGTAGGTATTTTTAAGGGAGTTTTCGAGGCCTGGATGGAGATAGGTGATTGGCTCTTCGCCGTGTTTACGACGAATGAAGGAATCGATGAACTGCATTGGACCAGGGCGATAAAGCGCCACCATAGCGATGATATCCTCAAATGCGGTCGCCTTGAGGTCTTTGAGGTAGCGTTTCATACCAGCAGATTCAAGCTGGAAGACGCCGGTGGTATCGGCACGCTGGAGGAGCTTGTAGGTCTCTTCATCGTCTAGTGGAACGGAGTACATATCGATATCGTCGTGGTAGACTTTGCGGATCATGCGGAGTGCGTTGTTGATCACAGAAAGGTTGGAAAGGCCGAGAAAGTCCATCTTGAGAAGACCAAGTTCCTCAACGGTACCACATGGATACTGAGCGGCGATTGGGCCTTTGGCGGAAACTTCAAGAGGAAGGAACTTAACGAGATCATCTGGCGCAATGACGACACCACAAGCGTGGACACCGTGGTTTCTGATGGTTCCCTCAAGCCTAGAGGCGAAGTCTAGGACTTCCTTGGAAGTTTGGTTGGTCTCGTATTCGTTTTTGAGGTCTGGAACGTCTTTGATGGCGTCGGCAAGGTGGCAGTGGTGACCCATGACTGGATCTGGCACCATCTTGGCGAGGCGGTCGGCTTCGGCATAAGGCACTTCTAGTACGCGGGCCACATCACGCACGGCGTTTTTGGCCATCATTTTACCGAAGGTAGCAATGTTGGAGACGCGGCCGTAGCCGTATTTTTCGGTACAATATTCGATGACTTCGTCGCGACGGGTATCCTGAATATCGGTATCGATATCTGGCATGGAGATACGGTCTGGGTTCAAGAAACGCTCAAAGAGTAGGTCGTACTGCAACGGGTCAAGCTCGGTAATACGGAGTGAATATGCAAGGAGCGAACCAGCAGCGGAACCACGGCCCGGACCATACACGATTCCCTTCTGCTTACCCCACATAATGAAGTCTTGCACGATCAAGAAATAGCCGTTGTAACCCATTTTATCCACGACGGAGAGCTCGTAATCGATGCGCGGAAGGATCTTAGTCTTTTCGTCGCGGTCTTTGTCGACTTCTTCGAGAATCTTGCGGCATTCTTCGATGCTGAGGTCTTTGGCTTCTTCCTGAGTTTTGCCACCATAGCGGAAAACGAGGCCACGGAAGACGAGCTTATCGAGGTAAGTTTTGTCGGTTTCCCCTTCTGGAACTGGGAATTTTGGAATCAAAATGCGACCAAGCTGAAGGTCTACATTACAGCGATCGGCGATGCGCTTGGAGTTTAACACGGCTTCTGGGCAAGTATCCTGCCAGTGGTCGATGATTTCTTCTGGAGAAATGACGTGAAGATCGTAATCTTTGAGCGTCATGCGGTTTGGGTCGGAATAGTTGGCGGCGGTACCTACACAAAGCAAAATTTCGTGGGCGTCTTGGTCTTCGTGCTTGAGATAGTGAGCGTCGCAAGTAACTACGAGCGGCAAGCCGAGTTCATCGGCGTGAGCCATTAGCCAATCGTTAACTTTCTTCTGCTCGGCGGAATGAGTAGTAGATTTTGGATGGCCATGATCCTGCATTTCAAGGTAGAAACGATCTTTGAAAACGTTGCGATACCAATCGATAAGTTCTAACGCACGCTTATCATCGTCGGCACGGATGGCTTCGGAGATTTCGGAACCCATACAACCGGAAAGGCAGATAATTCCCTCGTTGTATTTTTCGAGATCTTCGTGGTCGGTACGTGGCTTGTAGTATTTCCCTTCCATCTCGGCAGCAGACATGATGCGGCAGAGGTTTTCGAAGCCTTTGTTGTTCATGGCAAGAAGCGTAATGTGGAAGCGCTGCTTGTCGTGGGCTGGGTCGCGGTCGGTTTTCTTACGGGCAGCTACGTAAGCTTCGAGACCCAAAATCGGCTTAATACCGGCGTCGTTACAAGTTTTGTAGAGCTCAACTAAGCCACTCATGGTACCGTGGTCGGTCACAGCTACCGCTTCCATGCCGGCAGACTTTACGTAGTCTACGAGCTCTGGAATTTTGGTGAGACCATCGAGCAATGAATAATGAGTGTGATTGTGTAGGTGTACAAAATCACTCGGCTTTAACTCCACTTTTGACATACTCTCATTATAACACGGAGCGACTAGTAAAAATGCTTGACTTTACAGAGGTAAAACCATTGTGCTATTGATTTTTTTGCGGTTTTGTGGTATAATAAAGATATAGGCCCTCTTTTTGGTCTTTGGTATTTTTTGCTCACTAGTCTAAGGAAAGATTCTTTGGAATAGTGAGCAAAAAATCTAAAACAGGAGGTGCCTATGTGTAAATTTATAACAAGTAGCTTTGAGACAAATGTTGATACTGGAAGACTTCGCAATATATTAAATGTCATAACTGAGTTAAAGATAGGCGAGAGCTTACTTGTCGAGAAATTTCTCGATGGAGCTTCTGATACTTTAACACTAAATGGTGTCGTTTCTGATTCGGATGGTGAGTATCTCGAGGGGCAAGTTATTTTCACTTCCCCAATCGCTTCCATCAGATGTACCGGAAAAGATGAATATATTGCAAAGACGAGGAAAGGCAAGGAGTACGAGTTTTCACTGATGCGAAGATTTGGGCGTCCTGCGCTCAACAACTGGAGTTTCGTAAATGAAGAAGAACGTATTTTTGCGGATTTCGCGATCTGCAAGCACGATTCTTTTGGCTTAGATCCTCCGGTTGCGATTAGTGGTGAGACGTCTGAGGTGCCTGGATTTAAAAATGGCACGGTTTTGCTTGTTAAAAAAGTTGTGCGCTTTAGGAATTCTGATATTGAGAATGCGATCCTGGCTTGCACGGAAACAGGTTTAGATTTTGTTTTGCCGCTCGAGCAGCGCGTTGGTTTTATATCGGCCAACTTTTTGCGAGATTGGCATTTGACCTTCGCGTATCCGCCCGGTAATAATGAAAGCGCTAATCAGGAGGTTCAGGAATTCATTAAGGAATTCTATGAATTCTCGAGCCGAAAGGACACATTTCCTAAGGATGAGTTCCATCGGACGGTACTGGAAGTTCCTCCTGAGTACGGTATCGGAATAGAATCAAAGAAGTTCTATTCCGATAGAATTAACTCATTCTTGCTGATTCAGTACCTGGGTCGTAACGCCTTTTATGCAGTAAAAGATGAGTCGACTGGTCAGCTTCTGCAATATGATATTGATGGAGCCGATCGTGATCAGAAGAAATTGTTTAGGGATGCTGTCGCAGCGGAAAACAAAAGACTTAACATTAAGCCCAGGAAAGCTGTGCGCAAAATGCAGTTTTCTGATTTAAGAATCTAACATTTGTTCTCAAACAAAAAGCCACCTTTTGGGTGGCTTTTTTCTTTATTTCTTAGCGGTTTTTTTGGCTGCTGGCTTCTTGGCTGCTGGTTTCTTAGCGGATTTTGCGACTGGTTTCTTGTCGCAACTCTTTTCATCTTTGTCTTTGGCGGTGAGGCGACCAGCGACGACGCCAGCGGCTGCCCCAATCAAAGCGCCAAGGAGAAACTTACCCTTGCCACTCTTTTTCTTTTGGTTATTTTTCTTGCCCATCCTCTTTTTCCTTTCGTGATTTTTTAAATTTAGGGTCTACATATTTATCGGTAAAAGTGCGAACGACATTGCCGACCGATGTAAGGCCTTTGACGTTTTCGACGACGTCGTTGGCGCTATCGGCGATATCCTGACCTTTGATAACGATTTTCTTGGCTTCGTTGGCGATGCCAATAAGTTTGACGATTAAAATGATTCCTACGATGAGGAAGATTAGAAGTGTGACACTTAGGAATGCTACAAGTATCCATTCTGCTACGTTCATGATTTATTCTCCTTAAGTATAATATAGCACAGAATTAAAGTTTTTTCTTCTATTCCCTTCAGAAGCTTTAAAGAAAAACGAAGCAAGCGGCTATAAGCCGCTTCTTCATTTTTCTTTTATGGGTTATGCTTCTTCAGAGAATAGAAGAAAAAACTAAGTCTTCTGAGTTTCTTTTCACTCTTGAGGAGAGCCTAACCCGTAAAAAAAATAATGAAGAAGCCGTAGGCTTGCTTCATTATTTTTTAAAAGCTCTCGGAGAGAGTGAAAAGAAACTCCTAAAAAAGATTAGTTGTTTCTAATAAATTCACGAACGTCGTCTGCGTAATCAGTATTCTCAAGCACATATTTGAGATGTGCAAGGAAGTAATTCTTTGGATCGCCGGTAGTCATCCAAGTGCCGGTAGTTTCACGTACGTAAACGTGGCCGGTTGGGATGAGGCTGGCGATAGCGTCGGCAGTCCAGAGCTCACCATCGAGACCGGTATGGTCTGGGCTTAGGAACTTGAAGACTTCTGGAGTCAAGAGATAGCGACCGTAGGAAGCGAGGTCGGAAGCGGCGTCTTCTGGAGCTGGTTTTTCGACGAGGCCGTTCAAGATTTCGGTGTCTTTATCGTAGTCAATAGAAGCGTACTTCTTGATTTCTTCGTGTGGAACCATTTGGCCAGCGATAATTGCGGTGGCGTCTGGGTGCTTTTCAAAAGCTTCAAGGAGTTCTTTGACGGCTGGAGTCCCAAATACTAGATCGTCTGAGTAAAGCACGACAAAAGCTTCGTCGTCGTTAATAAATGATTTAGCGGAAGCGATTGGGGAGCCATTGCCATATGGAAGGTTGGCATCCTGCTCGATAACGGTAATCTTTGGGAAGTTAAGAATTTCCTTAACTGGCTCAAAACGCTTGGCTTTTCCCTGTTTGGTAAGGAGAGCTTCGATGTTTTTGGCTTCGTTGTGGAAGTAGTTGTCGTAGATTTCCTTGGCTTTGGAATTTGGGGTAGCAACAATAATAATTTCTTCGATTCCGGCAGCAACACATTCCTCGATGCAGAGTTGCATGACTGGCTTGGCACCAATTGGCACCATGGCCTTTGGAATGGTTTTAGTAATAGGTAGGTAACGACTGGCAAAACCAGCGTCGGTAATAATAGCCTTCTTTGGGGCTTTATAGCTCATTTTAATCTCCTTGAGATTTATGAATTTTTAAAACTTTAGGTAATTGAGACTTTATTATAACCTATTTTTTGGATTTTTTCAAGCTTTTGGTGGTTTTGGTGCCGGATTTCTTGGCGATGGATTTTGAAACGGCCTTGAGGGCAGATTTAGCTGAGGCGGCTTCTTTTCTGGCGACGTGATCTTCGGTGAGTTGGGCGCGATTGTGAACGCCGTAAATAAGGCTAGTAACACCTACGATGAGCATGTAAACACCAAAGAAGCGGGCGAACATGGAGATTTCGAATTTGCCTGCATTGATGATGATGAAAGCCATGATACAGCCGGCGCAGCCAGCAAGGATGCGGATGAAACGGTCGGTTGGGTCGACGGTGGAAAGGAAGCTGTGGAAGAGGTCGATAAGGCCAGAAACGAGCACATAAATCGAAAGGACGATTAATTGGAAGGTGAGGTCGCCATTGGAGAGGAATAAGAGGATAAGTGCGGCAAAAATGTCGACGGCGGCGTCGATGATACAGTTAATCCAACCGTGTTTTTTGGTGGTATTGTAGAGCGCGTTGGCGGAATCTACGATGCCCATGAAAATGAGGAAGATGCTAATCGAAGAAAAAATTACATTGGTGTCGTCGAGGTGACGAGTGAAGAGTGCCATGCCGCCGAAGATAATGGCGAGCGCGCCACGGAAGATAAAGGTAAGCCAATGCCTATCAATATATTTACGATTAATATGTGCCATGATTTTTCCTTGATTAAAATGCTTGTGTTTATTATAACACATTTTTGCACGTTTATGAGTTATATTGCTTAACTTATGAAGCTATGGGTTTCGTAGAAAACATTTTAGGATTACCCGGATAAAAATGACAATGGTTACGGATTCGAGTACGAAACTGAAATTTCGTCGAGAATCCGCCTAACCATTGTGATTTTTATCGCGGCGTAATTCTAAGTTTTCGAGAAACCCATAGCTTCACAAGTTTAAGAATGCAATCTTAAACGTGGCGAACATGCTTTCTGATAGTCTCAACCGTTTTATTCACGAGATACTTGGACTTATTAAGAATCATATCGTGAGCTGGCGTGTACTTTAGCTCTTCGCAGCCAAAGCTACGCTTGAATTCAGAGACGCCGTAGAAGCGATGTTTGGTTTCGTCGAGTCCGACGATTCCCCAGAGGTTGTAGCGCTTGATGCCGCGTTCTCTAGCTTCGCGCATGGCGGCCATATGGAGAAGTGGTGCGGCGGAATATTTGGTGCCGAGATCGGTGGAAGTACCGTAGTGATAAGAGGCTTCGTTGCCATAGAAAATCATGAAATTCTGCGCAAGAATTTCGCCATCTTTTTTGGCGGTATACATGATAACTTCGTTATTCTTGGCGAAGGCGGCAAATTGTTTGGTAAGGAAATCTTCGGAAAAGGCGATAAATTTCTGGCGCTGAGCGTGTTTTACCTCGATTTCGTAGAAGGTTTTGACGATTTTTGGATCCTTGGACGTTTCGATAGTGATTTCGTTTTTCTCGGCTTTTCTAAGTTTGCGGCGGAAGCCTTGGGAGGCACCAGCTAGGATTTCCTCTTCGGTTTTAGTTAGGTCGAGAATGCCGGCATATTCTACGGAGAGGAACATCGGGGCGCGTTTTAGACCTAATTCTTTCATGAGGGCGAGAGATTTGTCGGAAAGTTCGAGCTGTGGGCGGACGCGGACGAAGACGCAGTGATTATTGTTTCCTTCTGTCTTAATATCGTCAAAAACGGCTTTTATTAGACTCTTATTCTTCCAGTCGATAATCGGGCCGCCAGCAATGGCCATGTAGCGGCCGCGTTTAGCAGTTTCTACTACGCCGGCGTAGGCGCCGATAATCTTGTCATCTTCCATGACGAGCTTACGGACGACGGTTTTGCCACGCGCGATGTGGAATTCATAAAAATCCCAAGATTGAAGAAAATTGGCTTCTTCGTGGGAGGTGATAAAGCCGTCCCACTGTTTTTGATCTTCTGCTTTGATGATTTGATAATTTTTGCTCATAGTTTTTCTCGGATTATAGATGACGTTTTTTGCGGCGAGCGGTCTCGACAACGAGGTTTTTGAGGTATTTTGGCTTTGAGATTACGAGGTCGTGGGCTGGCACAAATTCGTATTTGACTCCGCCAAAGCCAGTTTTAAAGGTGGTAACGCCGGCGTAGCGGTGATGCGGCTGGTTTGGTGGGGCGATTCCCCAGAGGTTGAGGCGTTCGAATCCGGCAGCTTTCATATCGCGCATGACTTGCCAAATCAGGGCGTAGGCACCAGGGAGGCGGTAGTTAAGCTCGGTAGAAGCGGCCTCGTAGTAGTCGGCTTCCTTGCCGCAAGTGACGATGAGACCGTAGGCAATTGGGGCTTTTTCGGCGGTTGAAGCGATGTAAATAGTGGCGTGATCGCCGAGGCCTTTGTGCTCAGCCAGTAACATATCGAGGCTTGGCGGAATGAATCCCTTTCTCTTGGCGGTTTCGGCCTGGACGGTATGGAATTCGCGGAAGATTTTCTCGGAATTATTGGTACGAACGACGATTTCCTGCTTCTCGGCCCGTTTTACTTCGTAGCGAGTTTGGCGACGCATGTCCGCAAGGAGCTCTTCTTCGGTTTTAGTAAGGTCGATCATTACGGTATGCTCGGCGGCAAGGTGCATTGGTGAAGGTCTGAGCCCAAGAGTTTTAAGTAGTTTGAGATTCTCTGGGGTGCGTTCGAGTTGTGGGCGGATGCGCACGAATACGCAGTGGTTTTCCTTGGCGATTTCGCGGATTCTGGCGAGTATAACTTTGGCGGTAGCTTCGCTTTGCCAATCGAGCAAAGGACCGCATGGTACTTCAAGATAGCGGCCGCGTTTGGCGTCGCGGACGATCAGTAGGGCGTAGCCTTTGCCACCAAAATCTTCAGTGATAACTTTGGAGCCGGTAAGCTCATTGACCTTGGCCCAGGCTGGCGATTGTAAGAAGTTGGCTTCTGGATATTTTTTTAGGACCTCTTCCCAGTTCATTTTTGATTCCCCTCGGTTAATTTGTATTCTTCAATGATTTTAATTGCTTTGTCTAGTTGTGCTTTGCTGTAGTAGTTCGGTAAGTTGACGATTGAATCGGCGACTTTGACGGCATTCGGACAATCTTTTTCTGGGAATTTGACCTTTTTGTAGTAACGATTTGGTGAAATTGGCTTTTCGTACCAGAAACCGTCAAAGAAATAACCAGCTTCTCTAAGTTTTCTTAATACTTCTTCGCGGTCGCGGACGAGGTAGAAAGTGCGAATTGGGCGTTTTGGTAGTTTCTTGAATTGGCGATAGGCGCGCTTAGCCTCGAAGTGATTTGGGCGACGACAAATATCGAGCTTATTATCAGCGGAGCGCTGGACTAAGTGGAGTTTTAGTAGCATCGCCATCCAAGGGGTAGCGAGCTTAACGTGCTTGAGTCCACGATAGATTCCACCAAAGAGCGGATAAAATCTGGCGCGGAAAGTATCAGAGAATTTCGGAAGTTTCTTAGGCGCTTTAATGCCAGCAGATAAGGGGTCGCGAAGGATCAATGCACCACCAGAAATGGTGTCTACTACCTTATCTTTGCCAAACGAAAAAGCTACGGCGTCGCCAACTTGGCCAGCTTCGCGGCCGTCTTCATATTTCATACCGACGCAGTGTGCGAGGTCTTCGATGAGCTTGAGGTGGTTTTTCTTGACGATTTTTTCGATGTCTTTGATTGGTGTTGGAATACCGAGGGTGTTTTGTACGATGATGGCTTTTACGTCTTCATCTAGGACTTTTTCGATGGTTTCTTTGGTGAAGTTGAGAGTTACGGGATCAATATCGGCGTAGACTGGCTTCATGCCGGCAGCCTTTATTGCTTCGTAGACGGCATAGCAAGTAAAACCGTTAATAATGACTTTGGAGCCTTTGGGAATAGTGTATTCAAGCGCCAAAGCGAGCGCGGAGCGACCGTTTTTGGTGAGTGCAACATGGTTTTTGGCGGCGTGGTATTTACGAGCCAAGAAATTAACTAAGCGCTTGGAATCGCGTGGTGTGCCGATGGAAAAAGTATGAAAAATCCAGTCTTTTCTAGAGTAGTTTGCTGCCTGACCGAGATAATAATACTTCATGTTATTTGATTTTCTTTATGATTCTTTCGATTGCGTTTGCTAATTCTTTTGGTTGCTTGATGTATGGAGCGTGATTCCACTCTGGGAAGAATTCGAGAGTGGCATTTGGCATGCGCTCTTCGAGCTTGCGAGCTTGGCGCGGTGGAGTGATGTTATCCTTCTCTCCCCAAATGATGTTAGTCTTGGTAGTAACAGTGGAAACATCGAGCTTTTTGTCTGAAGAAAGCATGTTTTCGAGGGTTTTCTTCATGTTTTCTGGGGCTTTACCGTAGTCGGTAGTGCCGGTGAGACGATGAAAAACTTTGTTGACTCCTGGAATCTTCTTGAATGGCTTTCCTACTTTGGCGACGGTGTGGATGATTGCCTTCTTGGCGGATTTTTCATGTATGCCGGCGGCGCTAAGTAAAATTAAATGCTTTAATTTCTTTGGATTCTTGGAACAGAGATTTAAAAGAATACGACCACCATTGGAATGACCAAGCGCGATGGCGCCATCTGGGATTTCGCGGTCTGCCCACTCAACGTACTCGTCGATGGTCCAAACGCGGCGAGATGGCTCAGTGAGACCTGGTACGCGGAGCATATGGGCATTAATGCCGGCTTTTTTGAGAAGCTTCAGAGTTTCATCCCAATATTCAATAGTGTAAGTCCAACCGTGGATAATATATAGATCCATTATGAATCGAGTCCCCATTTCTTGCGGCGATTAACCGCGGCTTTTTCACGACGGCAGAGTTTGGCGGCGTCGGCTGGATCTTCGAGGAGTTTCTCGATGATCCATTCAAGATAGTGGCTACCTTTGAAGATGAGGGTTTCTTTGCCGGTGGTTCTCTTCTCGAGATATTCGAGAGCTTTGCGCGGATCTAAGGTAGTGTGAGCGGAGAAACCGAGTTTCTTGAGCTCTGGTGCGGTGTATTGCTTGGTACGGCGACCAACCAGAATGATGTTTTCTGGATTAACATCAGCAATGAGGTGAGCGAGTTTCTTGTGCTCTTGGTCTTCGATAGAACCTTGGTCGACAATATCGCCAATGATGAGCCATTTGTGATCGGCGTGCATACGCTTGGCCATATCAAGAATGGAGGCAACAGAGATGAGATGAGCGTTGTAGCTACTATCGACAATTTGGAGACCTTTCTTGCCACGGAGGAAGTTGCTGCGGCTTGGTGGCAAACGTAGATCTGAGAAATCTGGATTGAATGGTAACTTAAGATATCTCATCAAATCTTGCATAGCGAGAAGATGAAAAGCGATGGTGCGTGGCTCTGGGGTGTTGAAGTGGAAGGTAGTGTCGCCATAGGTGAAGTCGGTAGAATCTGGATAGACGACGTATTTTTTGATGTCGGATTGCTTGAATGGGATGACTTTGGCCTTGATATCTTTGGTAGCTTTGCGCATGAGTGGCTCGTCGCCATCGATGTAGACGACTTTTTGGGTATTCTGTGGAAGTGTAGCGAATTCTGCGGCGATAGCGTCGATTAAGTTCTCAAAGTGACCAGACTTAACCTCGTCTTCGAACTGTACGGCGTGAGAAAGGCCAACGGAGACCCAAAGGGTGACTTCTGGCTTAAGCCAGGTAGCAAGGAATTCGGTCTCGTGTGGCCGCTCGCCGTCGATTTCTACGACGTAGAATGGTTCTTTGTGCTTATAAAAGATAGAACGGAATGGGGCGGCGGTAAGGAGGTAGATCCAGCGAAGCTTGGAGCCTCTAATTCCCTTCATACCGAGAATATCAAAAGAAACACCGAAGGCTGAGTTGGCATCGTGCGAGTAGTGGGCGAGCTTGCCCATTTCGTGCTCGGCAATGTGAAGAGCGGTAGTCTTCCCTGCGGAACCGGTAATAGCGATAATACGTGGATGCCAGCGCTTAAGAGAGCGATTGGCGAAATGGCGGAAATATTTTGCAACAGCAAAGTAAAAACGCTTCTTGAATTTAGCGACTAGTTTCATAAGGTTTATTATATCACAACCTGTAGTGGATACCGAAATCTGCCAGCGATTTCTCTTAAAACAAAAAAATACCCCCTCTTTGGACCATAAAGACTTGGCCTGAGCGGCCCGGAGCGGGTCCAAAGAGGGGAGTATTTTTGTTTTTTAAAGATTACATTTTGATTTCAGCATCAACGCCAGCTGGGAGTGAAAGATTTTGAAGGCTTTCAATCGTCTTTGGAGTAGCGTTGTTGATGTCGATAAGACGCTTGTGGACTTTCATTTCGAAAGCTTCACCACCGGTCTTGTAAACGTGTGGGGACTTCACAACAGTGAAGGACGAGCGTTTGGTTGGTAGAGGCACTGGACCAGAGATAGAGGCGCCGGTGCGGATAGCGGTGTCGACGATTTGCTTTGCGCTTTGGTCGATAACGCGGTGATCGTAAGCTTTGAGGCGAATGCGGATCTTAAGACCTTCGCTCTTAGCTGCAGCTTTTTCAGCCATTTGTGATACCTTTCTTGCCTGATAACCTCGAAGAATGGAGTTTTTCAGACTGGATATTATTATTGATATATGTGGGGATTATATCATAAATATTCCCCTCTGTAAAGCAGGCTATTTCTTCTCGGAATAGATGCGGAGCTCTTTGTAGTAATACATGTTGCCGATGATGAATGTAATCACGAAGGCGGTCAAAGAAACAAGGAGTGCATTTGTAATTATGTCACTATCAATAATGAAGCCGCAGATAAGTAATGCGATTGAAGCTAAAAATAGGATGCTTGGGATAAAATAAGCCACAAAGAAGATAGTGCGACCATATAATGTATGGCCAAAATCTTTGAGTAGTTTTCTAAAGTCTTTTAAGTTTAGATTATAAATATTTTTCTTTTCTGACATGTTTTTATTTTTTTATATGACCTTTTCTGGCCTTATTATATAATGCTTACGTTGATATTTCAAATAAAAAAATCTCCCCGAAGGGAGATTTTTTATAGCGGTAACCGTGGGGTTATCTATTATTTGATAACCTTGGTGATAACACCAGAACCGACGCTTACCGTTCGCCCGATGGGCTCGCGGTAAGCCTGTCGGTTGTTGTTATTTGATAACCTTAGTAATAACGCCGGAACCAACAGTCTTGCCACCTTCGCGGATTGCGAAGCGGTCGTTGTTGTTCATAGCGACTGGAGCAAGAAGTTTGACGTTGAAGGTAACTTGGTCACCAG
>JAEEGL014443055.1_pt1 | contig 26142 bp, 18 predicted proteins | sample 9134231 | NCBI WGS metagenome assembly JAEEGL01 (sample SAMN16246548, study PRJNA631951) | gut metagenome | biome: gut microbiome; feature: rumen; material: fiber-attached | host: Bos | place: Iran: Karaj | collected 2018-10
GGCAATAAGCAGGATGCCGCAAGAAAGCTTCTTATGGATGACAAGATCGATCCTATGTGCCCGGCGACGTTCATGCGTCTTCACAGGGATGCCATAGTGGTCATCGAGAAGAAACTTGCCGATGAGATAGGATATAAAGGTTGAGTGTGACACTTTTGTGACGCCGGTTCAGTTAAACTGTAAGAGCAATGAACGTTAACGTTAATCTGCAAAGGAGGACAACGCAATGGACAACGAGAAAATTCTTAAGGAATCCGATCTTCAGGATGTAAGCGGTGGAAAGAGCGAAAGAGAAAAAGAAAGAGAAGAGCATGAAAAAGCCGAGAGATCGCTTCACGGACGTATCGTAAAGGATATGGTCGGTAACGTAACATTTACCGATAAGACCGGGGCTGTAGGAACTTTCACGGCTGACGAGTGGAACAATCTTCGTAAGAACTGGGATTATACAGGCAATCCCGAATACTTCATGGAGACCATCAACGTAGCCGAATTGAAGGGCGTTGAGAACATGGCTAAGGCCTGAGATCAAATGACAAAATCCCCCCTGAAAGATCAGGGGGGATTTTTCTATTTGGAAAGTCCGAAGTAAGCTGCTATTCCTCTTGCATCGGCAACACCGAGTTGCTGGAGCTGAGCCTGGGTACTTAAATGATTGGCAAGGTCCGAAGGTGAAGTACAGTACGCATGCTCGACTATGACACACGGGATTCCCGCCGTCTTGGCTTTGTTGATGAGTGCATAATAGTCCTTGGGCGTCCCGTCGGGATAAGTGCTTACCGAAGAATTGCGGTAAACTATACCCGTGCCGTTGGGGCAGAGCTTCCAGTTGTTAACGGACAGCCCCGTTGCCGTAAGCTGCGGGAGAATGGACTGTGCGAGCCCGAGTCCCGAAAGACATATGTCGGGACGGTAGAAAGCGTTCGGTATGATTATCTTACAGCCGCTCTGGTTCGGATCGTAATCCGAGTCGAGATCGTTGTGAAGGCTCACGATCGCATTGGCGCCGACCGAGATCGCATAATTGACTCTTCCGGTTATACATGAGGTCGATGATGCGGGATCAGCACCGTAAGGGCAGTCGAGAGTGCTTCTTGTCAGATATACCTTAACGCCTTTGTACGATTCGAGTTCCTGCTTGCAATACATTGCTATCGCAAGGTTTGCGGACTCTTCGATAAATGAATTGTAATGCGCTCCGTTATGCGTCGTGTCGTGGCCGGGATCGAGCGCGATGACTACGCTCTTTGCGGCAGCCTTTTTGGTTTTGGCTTTGGCATCAACGTTTCCTGCCGGAGCAAGTGAGAGGGTCGCGACCAGCATGGAGCATAATGTGATCTTCAGTATTCTTCTTATATTGTGATTCATATGTTTCCTCCGTTTGGTGTTAATACGAGGAACATTATACTATATTATTTTTGTGGTGGCGATATTAACGTTGCGGTGATAAAATCATACTGTATTGTAAATTTATGGATATTCGGTAACAGGAGGGCGCTATGAGCGATCTGTTTCGTAAAAAGAGCATGGACAGGATCAATTCTCCGGAAGAATTGAACGATTATATCAGGGTCACATCGACCCCGGTGTGGCTTATACTTCTTGCCATCGTGTTCGTTCTTGTCGGAACGCTTGTGTGGGGGACCATAGGGTTCGTTGATGAAGAGATGCCCGACGGGACGACGAAATCGGTCCATCCCATTACTTTTGTTACCAATTAGGAACTGTTGATTTCAGGAAGATCATTAATGTCAGGACATATCAAAAAACAACCGGTCAAACACGGGGTTGCAAAAGTCCCTGTTGTTATGCAGATGGAGGCACTTGAATGCGGAGCTGCCTCCCTCTGTATGATATTGGCATATTACGGAAAGTGGGTACCGCTTGAGCAGGCAAGAAGTGATTGCGGCGTCAGCCGTGACGGTTCCAACGCCAAGAATATCCTCATGGCTGCCAGAAACTACGGACTTGATGCGGGCGGATACAAACTTGAACCGGATGAACTGTTCGAGGAAGGTGCTTTCCCTTGCATCGTTCACTGGGAGTTCAATCATTTCGTGGTATGCAACGGTATCAAGGGAAATAAAGTATATATCAACGATCCTGCCCGCGGTAATCTGACGGTTACCAAGGAACGATTTGACGAAGCGTTCACGGGTATTGCCATACTGTTTGAACCGACGGAGGCCTTTGAGCCGGGCGGCAAACAAAGAAGCGTTCTTAACTTTGCGAGAGAGCGACTTCGCGGTTGTTCCGCGGCTATGGTTTTTGTTACCGCAACGACTGTTATAACATCCCTTACCGCTATCGTCAGTTCGGGATTCCTGAGAGTGTTCATGGACCAGCTTCTTCCGGGACGTAATCCTTCATGGGTCACACCGTTCTTCATAGGACTCGGAGTGATAACGGCCCTTCAGATAGTGGCAGCGTGGGTACAGGCTGTGTACCAGCTGCGCCTGAACGGCAAAATGGATGCTGTCGGAAGCAGCAGTTATCTTTGGAAGGTCCTTCGCCTTCCGATGGAGTTCTTCAGCCAGCGTATGGCCGGTGATATTCAGACAAGGATGATGTCCAATGCGACGATCGCGGAGACGGTCGTTAATACTCTCGGACCTCTTGTTCTGCAGACCGGGATGATGATATTCTACCTCGTTGTGCTGGTCCGCTATTCACTTGTGCTGACATGTGTCGGTCTTGTCAGCGTGCTTGTGAATGCGCTCATGTCAAGGTATATTTCCAAGAAGCGTGTCAATATAATGAGAGTCATGATGAGGGATTCGGGTAAACTGGCCTCGGCCACGGTCAACGCCGTGGATATGATCGAGACGATCAAGGCGAGCGGAGCCGAGAACGGATTCTTCGAGAAATGGTCGGGTTATCAGGCCTCGGTCAACACGCAGAACGTGCGGTTCCAGAAGCAGGATCAGATGCTCGGGATCATTCCCGCAGCCGTCAGTTCCGCCATGAACATTTTGATCCTTGCAATAGGTGTTTGGTTCACGATACAGGGGTCATTCACCATAGGTATGATCATGACCTTCCAGACATACATGACGGCATTTCTGGCTCCGACCGGACAGCTGATAGGTGCCGGACAGATGTTACAGGAGATGCGTACATCAATGGAAAGGATCGAGGATGTCATGAACTACCCCGACGATCCTCAGTTTGCCATAGAAACCGAAACGGATGAGTATGATAAGCTCGGCGGAACGCTTTCGATGAGAAATGTAACGTTCGGATACTCAAAACTTGCCGAGCCGCTTATTGTTGATTTCAATCTTGAACTGAAACAGGGTTCCCGTGTTGCTTTTGTCGGTGCGTCGGGAAGCGGTAAGAGTACGCTCTCGAAGCTCATTTCGGGCCTCTACAGACCGTGGAGCGGTCAGATACTCTTTGACGGCAAACCGATAGATCAGATAGACCGTAACGTGTTCAGAGGATCCGTTGCCGTTGTAGATCAGGACATAATCCTGTTTGAGGATTCGATCGCCGGCAACATCAAGATGTGGGACAGCTCGATAGAGGATTTCGAGATGATCATGGCTGCGCGTGATGCACAGATCCATGACGATATCATGCAGAGAACAGGTAACTACAGATATAAGATCACCGAGGGCGGAAGGGATTTTTCCGGAGGACAGCGTCAGCGTCTTGAGATCGCACGTGTGCTCGCTCAGGATCCGACGATGATCATTCTTGATGAAGCAACAAGCGCACTTGATGCCAAGACCGAATATGAGGTCGTCAAGTCGATCAAGGACCGCGGGATCACATGTATCGTTGTGGCGCACAGGCTTTCGACCATACGTGACTGTGACGAGATAATCGTGCTGGATAACGGCAAGGTTGTCGAACGCGGAACACACGATGAACTGATGAAACAAAACGGAGCATACAGAACTCTCGTCACGAGCGTTTAAGAGGATAGAAGATGGGTTGGTTTGACGAACAGATTCGCATGCGTAAACAGATGGACGATACCGCCTTCTCGGATTCGTTCAGGCAGATCGCCGGGGCGGTCATGGGGCGTCAGCTCTATGACAGTCTCAATAACGACCGGCGAATGACCGAGGACGCTATCGAAGAGATACTGCAGTATTACCATGTGAAAGCGGGAGAAGTTCCCGACAGCATGACGGATATAAATGAAGTTCTTGAATATCTGATGAGGCCGCACGGCATCATGAGGCGTACGGTGCGCCTTGATCCGGGCTGGCGTAAGGATGCGGCCGGAGCGCTTTTGGGAACGAGAAAAGAAGACGGGAGCGTTGTCGCTCTTCTTCCGTCAAAGTTTACCGGATATGATTTTTACGACAGGAAAACGGAGCGGACAGTTCATATAAACCGAAAGAACGAAGGCCAGATCGACAAAGAAGCGATAGCGTTCTACAAGCCGTTTCCTCTGACAAAGCTTAAGATCAAGGACCTTGTAAAGTATATAATCGAACAGATATCGATATCGGATATAACGCTGCTTGGTATCGCGATGCTCGCGGTGACACTTGTCGGAATGATCAATCCGTGGATGAACAAGATACTGTTTTCCGATGTTCTGGATTCGGGAAGACTGACAGCCGTGATAGGTGCAAGTGTATTCCTTGTGTGTGCTTCGATAGGCGGTCTCCTGTTCGGTGTTGTCAAAACTCTGATCTCAACGAGGATCAACACGAAACTGAGTATCAATGTTCAGGCGGCAGCGATGATGAGAATGTTGTCTCTTCCCGCCGATTTCTTCAAGGATTACAGCGCCGGTGAACTGTCGAACAGACTCGGGTACGTGACCACGCTTGCGGACCAGCTCGTGAACATGGTATTGTCCACGGCGCTCGGTTCGTTGTTCTCGCTTCTGTATGTTTTCCAGATATTCCGATATGCACCGGGACTCGTTGCGCCGGCGATCATGGTGACTCTGGTGACGCTCCTCGTTACGATCGCTTCGATAATGATACAGATGAACGTATCGAGAAAGCAGATGGAGATCACAAACAAAGAGAGCGGGATCAGTTATTCCCTGATCTCGGGAATTCAGAAGATCAGACTTTCCGGTGCCGAGAAACGTGCATTCGGAAGGTGGGCCAAAATATATGCGGAGCAGGCACAGATATCTTTCAATCCGCCGATATTCCTAAAAGTCAGCAGCGTCATGACGATGGCGGTATCGCTTATCGGAACGATGTTCCTGTATTATGAAGCGGTCAGGACACACGTCAATCCGGCTGAATACGTTGCGTTCAATTCCGCATACGGAATGGTCAGTTCCGCATTCATGGCGCTTTCGAGTATCATTTCCTCGATAGCCCAGATCAAGCCCGTACTTGAGATGGTCAGCCCGCTCTTCGAAACGCTTCCCGAGGTTGCCGAAGACAAGGAGATCGTAACAAGACTGTCGGGTGCGGTGGAACTTAACAATATTTCGTTCAGATATGATGAAGACATGCCGCTCGTTCTTGATGACATATCGTTAAAGATCCGTCCGGGACAGTATGTGGCGATAGTCGGAAAGACCGGGTGCGGAAAGAGTACGCTGATGCGTATCATGCTCGGATTTGAGACTCCCCAGAAAGGCGCGGTGTTCTATGACGGAAAGGATCTTAAGCGTCTTGATCTGAAATCTCTCCGGCAGAAGATCGGAGCCGTTATGCAAAACGGAAAGCTGTTCACGGGCGATATATACTCCAACATTGTAATATCGGCACCGTGGCTGACTGTCGACTCTGCATGGGAAGCTGCCGAGATCGCGGGCCTTGCGGAAGATATACGTCGGATGCCTATGGGAATGAACACGCTTATATCCGAAGGTTCGGGAGGTGTATCCGGCGGACAGAAGCAGCGACTTCTGATCGCACGCGCCGTGGCTCCCAAACCGCGCATTCTCATATTTGACGAAGCCACGAGCGCTCTTGACAATGTTACTCAGAAGCAGGTTTCCGATGCACTTGATGCGATGAAGTGCACGAGGATCATAATCGCGCACAGACTGTCGACGATAAGGCAGTGTGACAGGATAATCGTGCTTGAGGGCGGAAAGATCATCGAGGACGGCACTTATGAGGAACTTATGGCCCAAAACGGATTCTTCGCCGAACTTGTCGAAAGGCAGCAGATCGAGGAAGAAAAAGATAGATAATATTGCATAATTGAGTTATCATATATAGTGATGTTTTCATCATAACCTGAAAGGAGATTCAAAATGCTTAACATTGAAAAAAAGGTTGAAGGAAGCAAGATCGAGATCGCTCTGGAGGGAAGACTCGATACGACAACTGCACCCGAACTCGAAGAGGTCGTAAAGGCTGAGCTTTCCGGTAAGGATTCGCTTGTTTTTGATCTCGCGGGACTTGAGTATATCTCCAGTGCCGGCCTGCGTGTTCTTCTGTCGGCTCAGAAGATCATGAACAATCAGGGAAGCATGGTCGTAAAGAACACATCAGAGGAAGTTAACGAGATATTCGAAGTTACGGGATTTTCCGATATTCTTACGATCGAGTGAGGTAGATAATGAACAAATCCGGTGAGATGTATGTTAACAATACGGAGGAGAACGCTTCTGCGGCACTTCAGAAGATCGATGAGTTCATAAGCCATCAGAATATCGACGGCAAGAAGATGCTTCACCTGCGCCTTCTGGCTGAGGAGACCATCGGGATGGTTAAGGCAATGACCACTGATTTCATGGCGCTTCTGTGGGTCGAGGAAGAAGATGGAGTGTACCGGATCAGGCTGACGGTCAAGACCGACATGAACAAAGAGAAGAAGAGCGAACTGCTCTCGGTATCGACGTCGGGTAAGAATGCTGCGGCCAAAGGTTTCATGGGCAAGATCGGTGAGATCATCGAGAACGGTCTTCTCAATTACGATAACGTGATGAAACTGCAGCAGGAATACGGCAGCGGATACAGCGATTACATCGGGATGGGGATGTGTGTTCCCGGGGAGATCCAAATGGCAGGAGATCCGCTTGTGTGGTCGCTGAGTAAATACAGAGCATCCCTTGACGAAGGATCCGATAACGAAGTTCATGTTGACGCTGCATGGGATGAACTTGAGAAGTCCATTGTTGCAAGTCTTGCAAAAGATGTTGCGGTCGGAGTCAGAAAAGACCGCGTTGATATGGTAATAACGGCAAAATGAGTGATTTGGGACAGTGCAGGGAACTGAATATCGAAGCACTTACGTCCAATCTTCAGCAGGTACTCGATCATGTCGATGCCTGCCTTGAAGAAGCGGAGTGTCCCGTAAAGGTGCAGATGCAGATAGATGTTGCGGTCGAGGAGATATTCGTCAACATTGCAAGCTATGCATATGCTCCGGGAACCGGTGATGCTTTCGTCGGTGTGTGCATACTTGAAGATCCGAAACGTGTGGAGATCACGTTTAAAGATAACGGTGCACCGTATGATCCTCTTGCCAAAGATGATCCCGATGTCACACTTGCCGCTGAAGATCGCCCGATAGGCGGACTCGGCATTTTTATGACCAAGAAGATGATGGACGATGTCATCTATGAGAACAGGGACGGGAGTAATATACTGAAGCTTGTGAAGAACCTGTAAGTGTGTATATAAGGGGATGAAATAATGACACGCAAGATAGACAGACTGCGGTCCAGCATGAGTTTCAACATGATCGGAGCCGTCGTTATACTGCTGGCGATATTCGGGGTATTCGTCGGCGTGATCGGACTGATCAGTTTTACGAATGCGTTCAAAAAGGAATATTCAGAGTCGACGTATCACATGGCGGATACGGCGACGACGCTCATAAACGGAGATCACATCGGAGATTATCTTGAGGGTGATGAGAAGGAAGAGCATGAGCGGATACAATCATATCTCGACGCTTACTGCAATGCGATGAACGTATCGCTTCTGTACGTCATCGATGTGGACACGACCGATTACGGACGGTTCGTATCGATATTCAATTCGGTTAACAATTCCGTTGCCAATACAAATTACGCACCGTGGGAGCTCGGTCATAAACGTGATACCACGAATGACGAATACAGGGACAAGTATGAGGCGATCTACAACAAAGAGAAGCCTTATGAGACCGTATACAGGTACAAGACCTCGGACGGTTCGATACCTCATATAACTACGCTCGTACCCGTGAAGGGTTCTGCGGGAGACGTTGAGGCTATACTGTGTATCCAAAGACCCATGAGCGTACTTGCGGAAGCGAGGACGCCGTATTTGATCACAATCCTTATTTCGACGGCTGCACTTGCGATCATGTTTGCGATATTCGCCGGAGCGTACCTGCGTAATCAGTTTGTGATCCCGATAAGAAAAGTATCGGTTGAGGCTTCGCGCTTTGCAAAGGATAATACGAGGGGCCCCGAACTTGACGATGTCAGTAAGATCAAAGAGATATACGATCTTGCCGTATCCGTTGACAAGATGGAAGCGGATATGCTCACCTACATCGGGAACCTGACAAAGGTGACAGCGGAGAACGAGAGGATAGAAACGGAGCTGTCTCTTGCGAGTGCGATCCAGGAGGGTTCAGTACCCAATGAGTTTCCGGCGTTCCCGGACAGAAATGATTTTGACATATATGCATCGATGACTCCCGCCAAGGAAGTCGGAGGTGATTTCTATAATTTCTTCCTGATCGATGATGACCATCTTGCGGTCATGATCGGAGACGTATCCGGTAAGGGTGTACCAGCGGCACTGTTCATGATGGTCACGAATATCCTTACAAGTTTCAGAACGAGGACCGGCGGAGATCCTTCGGAGATACTCTCGTTCGTTAACAACGATCTGTGCGAACATAACAAGTTGGATATGTTTGTAACGCTGTGGCTCGGTATTCTTGAACTGTCGACCGGAAAGCTTACATATGCGAATGCGGGACATGAGGATCCCGTGATATACAAAAAGGCGGAAGAACGGTTTGAACTTAATGTCAATAAGCACGGATTCGTTGCGGGAGGAATGCCCGGAATGAAGTATGTCGATTTCGAGGTAACGCTTGATCACGGTGACAGACTGTTCATATATACGGACGGCGTTCCCGAGGCAACAAACGGTGACAATAAGATGTTCGGACTCGAGAAGATGATCGATGTACTTAACGAAAACGCGAAGGAGAATCTTGAGAGTCTTCTTGATAATATGCACAAAAGTGTTAACGCATTCGTCGGCGACGCACCTCAGTTTGACGACCTGACGATGCTCTGCCTCGAGAGGAAATAGGATGGCTGAACTGAAATGCCCGCATTGCGGACAGGCCTTTACGGTCGATGATGCCGAGCTCGGCTCGATAATAGCACAGATAAGGGATGCCGAGTTCGAAAAAGAACTTGATAAGAAGGCACAGATGCTGACGGAGCATCTCAAGGAGAAGCATGATCTTGAGATAACGCGCCTTAAGAGTACGATCGATGGGCTTGAGGACAAGAAGAAGATCGCCGTAATGGAGGCCGTGACAAAGGCAGAGAAAGAGAAACAGGAACTCGAGAACGCAAAACACGATCTTGAGAATGAACTTCTCCGTCAGAAGGAAAAAGACAGGTTCCTTCTCGAACAGAAGGATGAGCAGATCGCTTACTACAAAGACATGAAGACAAAGCTCTCCACCAAGATGGTCGGAGAGTCGCTTGAGAGATTTTGCGAAACCGAGTTTGAAAAGCTCCGTGCGGCTGCTTTTCGAAATGCACAATTCGGTAAGGACAATGATGCCAGAAGCGGAAGCAAAGGAGATTTTATTTTCCGTGAGGCTGATGAAAACGGGGTCGAGATCATATCCATTATGTTTGAGATGAAGAATGAAATGGATGAGACCGCGACAAAACATAAGAACGAGGATTTCTTCAAGGAGCTCGACAAGGATCGCAGAGAGAAGAACTGTGAATATGCGGTGCTCGTTTCCATGCTTGAGAGCGACAGTGAACTGTATAACAGCGGGATAGTGGATGTATCGCATCTTTATGACAAGATGTATGTGGTAAGGCCGCAGTGTTTCATACCGATCATTACACTGCTTCGCAATGCCGCGATGAATGCACTGTCATATAAACAGGAACTTGCTTTTATCAGGAATCAGGATATAGACATATCAAACTTTGAGGACAGCCTGATAAACTTCAAGAATGATTTTTCACGCAATTACGATCTTGCGCATTCTCATTTTGACAAGGCGATAGATGAGATAGATAAAACGATACAGCATTTGGAGAAGGTCAAAAAAGAACTTCTGGGATCCGACAATCAGTTGCGGATCGCCAACAACAAGGTCGATGAGATAAGCATCAAGAAACTGACAAAAGACAACCCCACAATGAAAGAAAAATTCGAGGCGCTGAAGAAATGATCGGCGCCTCTTTTGATCTGTTTATTCATGTACTTTGTCTTCGGGAAGGAATCGGATGAGCATATCTTCAAGCTCTTTACCGAGGACGGGTTTTGAAAGGTAACCGTCAAAGCCCATATCGAGATATTTCTGTTTGGCACCTTCTATCGCATTGGCTGTCAGGACTATAACGGGTATTTTCGAGTTGTGTCCGCCGGCCGCTCTGATGATCTTCATCGTTTCATATCCGTCCGGATCGGGCATCATATGATCCATGAGAATAAGATCGAAATCCTCCTCGGCGCAAAGCTTTACGGCAGTGTTTCCGTCCGATGCCTTTACGACCTTCAGTCCGGTCTTCTTAAGAAGCGAAGATACCAGTTTAAGGTTCAGATCGATATCGTCAACGACAAGTATGCGAGCGTCCGGTGCATGGAATGACTCGGTGTAATGCTCGGGTATGTGCGTGAATTCCCCGGTCATGACAAATTGTCCGAGAAGGTTGCCGTTTATGATTTTCTGCGGAAGCAGGACAGTAAATTCGGAGCCCTTGCCGGGAGTTGAGGATACCGAGATATCACCGCCCATCATGATCGCAAGCTGGCGGCTGATCGCAAGTCCGAGACCCGTTCCTTCAATGTTCCTGTTGTGTTCCTCATCGACACGCTGGAATATCCTGAAGAGTTTGGCAATGTTCTCTTCCGAAATACCCTGTCCCGTATCCGAAACGACAAATGAGATCTCGCCGTACGAATCAGAGGTCGCTTTCCAGTTGACGGAAAGATCAATGCCGCCTTCCTGCGTGTATTTGATACTGTTGGTCAGAAGATTGACAAGTATCTGCTTGATGCGCTGGGAATCTCCGAGAAGTTCTTCGGGAATGTTTTCGGAACACTTGATCACGATCGGCAGGTCTTTTTGCTGTGCACGCGGTGCGACAAGGTGATAGCATTCACGAAGCATCTTAAAAGGATTGTAGCCGGCCGGGCTGATCTCCATTTTGCCGGATTCGATCCTCGAAAAATCAAGTATGTTGTTGATCAGAGACAGAAGAGTGTCTCCGGATCGTTGTATGTCATGCGCATATTCGAGCACCTGGTCATCCTGCGATTCGCGAAGGATCATCTCGTTCATTCCGAGAATGGAATTGATCGGTGTCCTGATCTCATGAGACATGTTGGCAAGGAATATACTCTTTGCATTGTTGGCCTTATTTGCCTCGGCACGGGCGTCTTCGAGATTCCTCATAAGGTTGTGATCGTGAGTGACATCCTCGAACAGGAAGAATGAGCCGAGACTCTGTCCTTTATTGTTGACACAGTTTCTGTAATCGACCTTGATTATCATCGTGCGGTCTTTGATGGTCATCGGGTGATTTTCCACGAATTCTTCAAGGTTATCCGGATCCTTTCCTTCAATCCACGATGAGATCGGATAATCTCCGAATGAGAAGCTTTCGATCGAGAGGTTGTCAAACAGGTCGTGAGCCCTCTTGTTTATATAGATGATGTTTCGATCGGTATCAAAGAGGAGTATACCCTCCTTCATCGAATCAACCGCAAGCTGCAGGGTGTTGTTCATGAGCTTTCGCGGCACATAATATTGCGAGAAAAAGAAGAGGAGAAGTCCCGCCAGAGCATAGAACAGTACCGACCAGTCGAAAGGAAGCAGGAAATACATGTATGCGATATTAAGAAGTACGATCGCGGAAACGGATGTAAGGATAGGAATATACTTGAAACGGTAAAATCCCACGGATCTGATAAGTGACGATACAAGCAGATACATGGCGAACAGTATCGGCAGATAACAAAGTGCCAGATGGATGTTAAAGAGCATCGTCGGGGTAGTCTGAAAGGCGATCGATCCGTCGGAAAGCTTCATCGAATACATGGTAAACATATGGCCTGTCCATACGCTTGCAAAGAGGTTTATCGAGTCTAAGATCGCCACGATCAGCCAACCGTTCGTGAATATCTTAAGGAATCTTGGCCTGTCGGTGTATACGAAGGCGAATATGAGAAGATAGTATGTGATGAAGTCGATTGCGGAGAAATACAGCGAGAAACCGAAATTGGTGAGAACCCTGACGGGCGATCCTGCTATGATCAGATTGGCGAGAACTGCCACGAAAGAAGCCATGAACAGTTTAAGTATGGCGTTTCTGAGTGAGTTCTGCTTTCTGAGCAGGATCAGTATGAATATGAACAGAAGGACTTCGGAAAAATAGCCTACTGTAACGAATATCGCTCTCATGAACGTATTGTATCAATTATCGGAGCGTATGTAAATTTCATTTTGTAACATTTGCGCAATCGTGTGACTTATTCTGCCGCGCTGTCATCGGATGAGGATTCATCTCCGGGATCGCTGCCGCTGTCTGAACTGTCGTCGGAACCGTCATCCGAACTGTCATCCGAACTGTCATCCGATGACGATGTATCACCGTCGTTACCGCCATCCCCGTCGGGCTCATCGGAAGGCTGTGCAACGGGTTCATCGTACTCCGGTACAATGGCATCCTCTTCGTGAGGAAGGATAGTACACGGCTCACCCTCGGAAACGAGTTGTTCGGGAAGCATTTCGGAATCGCCCGGGATCACCTGGGGTTCGACACCGACAATGGGCTGAGGCATAACTGTTTCTTCGACGGGATCTGAAGGAACAGGCTGTGAAACAGCCGGTTCGGAAGCAGAAGACTCAGAAGCAACGGGTTCGGAAACGGTCGGTTCGGAAACGGTAGGTTCGGAAGCAGAAGATCCGGAAACAGCCGTTTCGGGTGCTGCGACTTCGGATGATTCCGTTTCCGCGGTAACATCCGCCACATCTTCCGATGGAATGACTTCGATCGGCTTTGCCGCTGCCGCTGCAGCGCCCTGCGAAGTATCGGATCCTTCTGCGGTGTGTGTATCATAATGCGTGGCGCCGGAGATGTCCCAAGAATCGGCATCGCTCACAGTTGACGTTACGAAATTCTGTGTATCAAGTATCCGGTAGTACTCGCTCGTTTCATCAATATTCGGCTGATCGAGAGGAGAATAAAGATGCTGGTCTTCCGAGAGGATACATCCGCTTGCGAGATTCTTGGAATCACCGTCCGCATAACTGTTGTTCTCCAGGAAGTTAAGATAGTAATTACAGAATTCAAGGGAGCCCAGAACGTTTTCGGCAATCCCGTTTTTACCGGATTTGATGGTTCGGATATTGCTGTCCTCATTGGTACCTCTTATGAAACTGCTCTCAAAAGCAGCAGTGTCGGCATAGTAGGAGCCGGTATCTTCGCCGGGAAGCGCGGAAATATGACTGATAATGCTGTCCAAACTATAGCCTTCGTGGATCAGGTCGATTATGCGTCCCGCACCGTATCTGATTGAATCCATGTCTACCGTGGGGTATACCCCGTTTTCATAATCGGGAGGTGTTACTACATTCTGATATCCGTCGCGGACTGCCGTAAGGTATCCCAGATAAACTATCGCAAGATATCCGGACACGTATGCGCTTCCGGTATTTTCAGACTGGTTAGAGAAGGAGAGATTATACCTGTAGGAATTCTGAAGCGTCGTGTCAGTATACTTGCTCAGTATACTGTTGTTGGAATAAGGGATCCTGTAGTCGGTACCGGAATCCTTGGGCACATAACGGTTGACACTGTCCTTAAATTCATAGACAGTCACGTCGCCGGTCTTCACCTCTCCGAGTGTCTGGAACAAATATGATCTGAACTGGTATATATTTTCAACGGCTGAAGCCAAACCTTCCGTGAACCAGGATGGAAATACTTCCGTTCCGTCGGCCATCATCCCACGCCGTGTATAGTCATCCATGAACGCATGCATCATCTCATGGACGAGTGTATTTTCGAGGTTGTCTTCCTCGTTATGGTTTATTTGCCATTTCCCGGTATCGGGATTCTGCTCCATGAATGTAGCGGTGTCGATTCCCAGTATATATTTGAATACGTTTTCGCCGGTAGCGTCTTTTAAATAGCTTCCGGAGACATATGCAAGAGCGTTATTGGGTGTATTGAATGATTTTCCGGTCTCCGCATCCGTCACGGATCCGGACTCGTAATAGATATACATTCCGATCTGTTTGCCTAATGACGAAGCATTGTCAGAATAACCTTCAAACGAACTCTTCAGCAGGTTGACGGCCTGGGGTTCGAGTTTGTTTTTGATGAGGGTGACAAGTTCGTTGAGCGCACTTTCCCCCATCAGAGCAATAACGTTCTCGGAACAGTGGATGCGTACCTGTTTGTACGGATCGTACGGTATGACGTTGTTGGGTGAGGAACCGCCATTCGCGGATTTGCCTGATTCATATTTATCGTTATCATCCAAACGGTGATCATCGGAGTATGGATCCACATAAGGTGTTCCGGATGAAATGTTAATTGCGGGCGCTATAGCGGGAGCCTTTTCTGCGGGATCACTTGCCGAGAGAGAAGCGTCACGGGTCTGAGCAGCCGCAACGTAGGCGGGGATGTAAGTTATGTATGTTATGCCCGTTCCGGCATCACCGACAAAAGCAACCGATGATTTGCCGAATAATCCGGTAAGAAAATCAGGAAGTTTGATTCCGAGGTGTCCGCCTGAAGCTTTGGCGCTTAAGGAGTATCCCTCGGGAATATAGAACGCGAAACTGGGGTAGTACTTACGACCGGGCTGTGCCTCGTAAGCGGTGTTTCCGAGATCATCTATCCATATGACCGGAATCTCCCAGGTCACGTTTTCGTTTGAGCGTATCCTTGCCGTAAAGTCGAGAGTATGCCCCGCGACCGGTTGTGAAAGGTCGGTGATCCGAAGACCGGACAGCTCCGTTTGGACTTTATCGCTCTTTACACCTTCGGCTGCATTTACATTCACTATACCTATACGGCATACAAGAATGGCAAATACCATCAAAAACGCTGTTAATCTCAGTTTCCCGCTCATTTTGTCTCTCCTTTTACACTCCCACTCAACAATAATAAGGTAAACAAACCTATTTTGTAATGTTTCGGCATATTATCGGATTTTCTTAACCCCCAACACCCATAAAACATACGGATATTATATGAGGCGGTCCTTGACAATAACGGCTGTTTTGATTAGCATTAATCTGTGACCGTACGCGATCATATTATACACCGGATCAAGGAAGTGAGAGTATGAGTCTTGTAAAGACTAACGAAAAATGTATCGGATGCAATCGTTGTATCAGATCATGCAGCTGTATAGGAGCGAATGTAGCGGTAGAAAAGGACGGGGCAAATGTTATCGAAGTTGATCCCGCAAAATGTATCGCATGCGGATCCTGTATAGATGCGTGTGAACACGGAGCCCGCGAGTATGTGGATGACGTAGACAGGTTCTTTGCGGATCTGAAGAGCGGACAGAGGATCTCGGTCATAATAGCTCCGGCATTTCTGGCAAATTACCCGAAAGAGTACGAGAAGTATCTCGGAATGCTTAAAAAGCTCGGGGTTAATCGTTTCGTCAGCGTATCATTCGGTGCGGATATCACCACATGGGGTTATATAAAGTATATTACGGAACGCAAATTCTACGGCGGTATCTCTCAGCCGTGTCCCGCTGTTGTCGGCTATATAGAGCGTTATCTGCCGGAACTCCTTCCGAAGCTTATGCCCGTTCAGAGCCCGATGATGTGTGCGGCCATATATATGAAGAAGTATATGAACGTAACCGATAAATTGGCGTTCATCAGCCCTTGTATAGCCAAGAAGAATGAGATAGACGATCCGAACAATAACGGCGTCGTTTCGTATAACCTTACATTTTCAAAGCTTGTCGCTTACCTTAAGGAACATCCTGTGAGCGGGGCTCAGCCGTATAAAGATGAGATCGAGTATGGACTCGGTTCAATCTATCCGATGCCCGGAGGCCTGAAAGAGAACGTGTACTGGCTCCTCGGCGAGGATGCCCTTGTCCGTCAGATGGAAGGCGAACATCATATGTATGAGTATCTTCGCCGCAACAAGGACCGTATCAAAGGAGGCAGAACAAAATACCTGTTTGTTGATGCGCTTAACTGCACGAACGGATGTCTGTACGGTACCGGTGTCGATAACCGTAAGACCTTGGACGAGGATGTTTTCGAGAGCATTCAGAAGATCCGTTCCGACAGCAAGAACGGTTCGAAGAAGTCCGCATGGGGAAGGGAGCTGACACCTCAGAAGAGACTTGAAGCTCTTAACAAGCAGTTCGCTAATCTACGGTTGGATGATTTTCTACGGAAGTATACAGACAGAAGTAAGGACTGCGCTTACAAGATTCCTTCGGATATTGAACTTGATTCGATATTCAATAAGATGGAGAAAGATAATCCCGAGAAGCGTCATATAGATTGCGGATGCTGCGGATATGAGACATGCCGTGAAATGGCCATTGCAATATATAACGGATTCAGCCATCAGCTTAACTGCGTACATTTCATTAAGGACAGAGCGGATGCCGAGAAGGAAAAGGCAATGCAGCTTGCCGAGGAGGTTCAGCGTGTTCATGATGAGATGAACGAGAAGAATGTATCGGTAAGCGAAGGTATCAAAGAGAACTTCGGCAAACTGATGGATTCGATCGAGCAGATCAAGAAATCGAGTGCGGACAATGCGCAGCAGACAAGCGCGATCTCACAGTCGATGATCGAGGTTGAGGACTTTGTTAAGAATCTGAATGACGTCATCAGCAACATTGAATCAAATCTTGAAAAGCTCGGAGCAAACAACGCGGACGTAATTGCAATATCGAGCCAGACAAACCTCCTTGCACTGAACGCTTCCATCGAGGCGGCGCGCGCGGGTGAAGCGGGACGAGGTTTCGCGGTTGTCGCAGAAGAGATCAAGAATCTCGCGGACAATTCCAAGACTACGGCCGATGACAGTAACAAGAACAATATCGAGATCAAGGAGACCATCGACAGACTCATAACCGAATCGCAACGTCTGTCGGGTATAGTCGAGAACGTCAACATGCGTGCACAGAATCTGGTCGCGTCTTCGGACGAGACGGAATCTTCGGTCAATATGATGAAATCGCTCACTGAAAGTGTTGAGGATTCGCTTGAGCATATGCTTGAATCGTAATCACGAAGCAGCGGATGTTGCGTAATTATTTGCCGATCGCGGCCGGTACCGTAAAGTGCGTGGCGTGGTCGGCAAAATAATTTCATAGTAATGCTAAGGGAGACGGATAGTATGTTTGAACTGATCAGGGAACATCAACTGAATCTGATGCTTATGCTGTGCGGAGGATGCGCCATCCTTATTCTTCTGCTCGCTAATACGAGATTCATGTCAAGGAGCAGAAAAGCCATACTCGTTTTCATGGAGGTAATGGCGTTTTTCCTGCTGTGGTTTGACAGGGCTGCGTACATATATGCCGGAGGAACGGGCAGCACCGCATACACAATGGTCAGGGTCAGTAACTTTATCGTATTCTTCCTGACTCCCGGTCTGGTTCTCGGACTCAACCTTTATGTGGCCGACTGGCTGACACACGAGGGGAAGCTGAAGCGTGTGCCCATCCTTCTGAGGATCACAGCCATATTGTCCGTTGCAGGAATGGTTCTTGCCGTGATCGCGGCGTTTACGGATCTGTATTATTATTTTGACGAGACAAACAAGTATCACAGAGGCAGCGGATTCCTCATCGCATATATAATACCGGTACTGTGTCCGATCCTTCAGTTTGTCGTCGTCAGAAAAAACAAAAAAGTATTCAGCAGACTCATCTACATTTCCATTCTGTTATATATATTTGTTCCGATCATCTGCGGTATCACGCAGATATTCGCGTACGGCATCTCAATAGTCAATATGTCGATGGTTGCGGTTTCCGTATCCATGTATATTTTCCTGTATCTCGATATTAACAATACGGTCGAACATGCGCACCGCATCGAGATAGAGAGCATGCAGGGTGAACATGAGCGTATGCGCCGACTCTTCGATCAGACTGCAAACGCATTTGTTTCCGCGGTAGAGAAGAAGGATGACCTTATGAAGGGTAATTCGTCAAGGGTCGCAAAATATGCAAAGCTTGTTGCCGAGCATGCGGGAAAGAGTCCCGAAGACTGTGAGAAGGTATACTATGCAGCCCTTCTTCATGATGTCGGACTTATAGGTATCCCGGATGAAGAGATAATAAACGAGACCGATCCGGTTAAAGGCATCACGGATATTATGCGAAGAAAACCGCTGATAGGAGAAGAGATACTCTCGAGTATCACGGAATATCCGTATCTGGTGCAGGGGGCGCATTACAGTCACGAGAAGTATGACGGTACCGGATATCCCGAGGGCCTTAAAGGCGAGGAGATCCCCGAGATCGCAAGGATCATCGCGGTGGCAGACGATTACGTTTCCATGATCACCCGAAAAAGATACAGAGGACAGCTCCCTCAGTTCGTTGCCAGAGAAGCTTTCGTCAAATACTCGGGAGAGAGATACGATCCGTTCTTTGCCGACATCATGGTCAAGATCATAGATGCCGATGTCAACGATACTCCTTCGGAGAAAATCCCGCCTGTGGAGAACGAATTATCCTGCAAAGAATACAGAGAGCATATCACGCGCGGAATAGCGGTCGAGAGTGATGTCATAAGGATAAGCTTTGACTGTGAGCCTACGATCGAAAACGAGGGATTTTCGGCCCCGTCGGTCGTTCTGTTTGATTCATATGACGGAAGAACGCATTCTCATGAGAAATCCATAGAAAGCTATCATTACCTTGAATACGGTGAGGTTTGGTTCGATAAGCACAGCGTTGCGACTGCGGCAAGAAACATAGAGGAAAAGCAGATAGATGATACCGAAAAAGGTCCGGATGCCGGAACGCGTTATGAGATCACTGCCGGACGCTGCGAGGATCACTTAAAACTTGTAATGAAGAGTGCGGATTACGCAAAAGAGGTGATCGTTGCTCTTCCGAGCCGTTCGATGGCCGTGTATATCGGACTGACCGGTGAAAATTGCAGGCTTAGCAACATCGCCGTTGAGACGACGGGCGACAGCGTCGGACCGGAGGATATCCCCAGGATCGCCGAGATTCTCAGTTATATAGATCATCTGGAATCGGATGTTAAGAACGTTCAGATCGACAGGTGGATGTCTGCAGCCACGGAGAGCATTGAGATCAAGGGGAGAGTTAAGATCGAATTCAATACGATGAGTCTTCCTTCAGCCGACCTTATATGGCATTGTCCGTATATAGTTCTGTTCTATTCCGAAGACGGCCGGATCAAAGGTCCGGATTATCGCGAGTATAACATTATAAAGCTCAACGGAGAGGATCAGGGAGACAAGGAATTTGCGAAAAACAGATTCACCATGGAAAAGAAAGACAGCTTCCCCGGTTGGGATAAGTGGAAAGAGATAAACAAAAAAGGTCTGGAATGCGAAGTTGATATTGAGAGAAAGGGTGACAGGATCGTGCTTCGGACCGAGAATCTCGGAATAAGCATTGAGAACACCACGACGGTTCTTGATGACAGGAACAAAGTTTATGTAGCTATCTCAGGCGACCAGGTTGCGCTTACGGATATAAGGATCTACAGTCATGATTAAAAAACTCAGAAGTCTTTTGACCGATCAGGAACTGGATTATCAGAGCAAATCTTTCGTGCTTCTGTCGGTCATCGCGCTTGTCGGACTCTTTCTGGCGATGATAAGCGGAATACTTCTCGGGCAGACATTATCGGCCAATCTGTCGGTGCTTATTCAGTTTGTGCTGTTTTCAGCGATCTTTTTGTGGGCGATCTTCACGAATTCGATAAAGAAAGCGATGATCATCATCTCTTTCTTCCTCATATTTGTTTTTCTGCCCGCGGCATTCTTTACCAGCGGCGGAGCATCGGGCGGAACGCCGGTCTGGTTTGCATTCTCCACACTTTATATCGTCATGACGCTTTCGGGTAAACCGAAGAAAATATTCCTCGGATGTAATTTCGTTGTCGTTATCGCATGCTGGGGGATCGGATATGCCTACCCGGAGACCGTTACGGAGTTTACGAGAAAAGAAGCGTTCTTTGATTCGTTTTTTACGCTTCTTATAGTCGGCGTTGTGATGACGGCCCTTGTCAGTTATCAGGTACTGTTGTTCCGCAGGGAGAACGAACGCGTCAGCAGGCAGAAGAAGGAGATAGAAGAACTCAACCGTTCGCAGAACCGTTTCTTTTCGAGTATGAGTCACGAGATAAGGACGCCGATCAATGCAATACTCGGTCTTAACGAAGTCATACTCCGCCAGGAGGACGCTTCTGAAGAAATCCTCAGTGATGCAGGCAACATTCAGGGTGCGGGCAAAATGCTCCTTGCACTTATCAATGATATACTTGATTTTTCCCGTATAGAAGCGGGCCGCATGGATATAGTTCCGGTCAATTACAGGATCGCCGAGATGATATCCGAGGTCGTTAACATGATCAACCTGCAGGCAAAGGCGAAGGGATTGTCGTTTGAAGCTCATCTTGATCCGGATACACCGTCGGGTCTTTACGGGGATGAGATCAGGATCAGGCAGATAATAGTCAATCTTGTGAACAACGCGGTTAAGTATACCGAAACGGGCAGAGTGGATCTTTATACCCGTGTGGAGCGCGACGAAGACGGACAAACCAAACTGATAGTAACGGTCAGTGATACGGGTATCGGTATCAAAGAGAACGTTATACCAACTCTGTTTGATGCGTTCGCAAGAATGGACCGTGAAAAGAACAGAAGGATCGAAGGAACCGGTTTGGGACTGTCGATCGTTAAACAGCTTGTCGACCTGATGGGCGGTAATATAAACGTGGAGAGCGTTTACGGGCAGGGTTCGACATTTACCGTGACTGTTCCGCAGGGTGTATCGGACTTAACGAAGGTCGGAAGCATCAATATTATGGATCAGGCGGCCAAGCGCAATTCATACAGGAGCATGTTCACGGCCCCTGAGGCGGATATACTGATCGTCGATGACATTAAGATGAACCTCACCGTGGAGAAGAAGCTCCTGCGTGAGACAAAGATAAGGATAGATACGGCCACAAGCGGAAAAGAAGCGCTTGAGCTTACGTTGAAAAAGAAATACGACGTCATCCTGATGGATCATCTCATGCCCGAGATGGACGGAGTGGAGTGTCTGGCGCATATTCGCAGTCAGGCAGAAGGCATGTGTAAGGATGTTCCCGTGCTTGTCCTTACCGCAAACGCGGACGGGCGCGATCAGGATATATACACCGAAGCCGGATTTGACGGACGGCTTGTCAAGCCGATATCGGGAAGGACGCTTGAGGAGGCTCTGGTCAGATTCCTTCCGGGAGAGAAGATCATACCGGCTTCATAAGCGTAATATAAGCCACTCAACCTACGGTAGAACCGGCCGGCTCAACCACGGGTCCGTATTTTGATCTGCCGTCATTGACAATTATGGGGCGTGAAAGGAGATGCCCGATATGGATCGGGTTAAGACAGGAAAGCTTATAGCATCCTGCAGAAAGGAACAGAATATGACTCAGGCGGTGGATGATTTTGTATCAAGCGGAAATGGTCGGCTGGATCAACAGCTGAAGTTTACTGCGGAGATCGATAAGATGACCGGGGTCCTTCGAAGGACGCTTCTTCTTGATCGAAGCCGGAGAGAAAACGATGCCGAGCATTCCTGGCATATAGCGGTTATGACGCTTCTGTTTGAAGAGTATGCCGTTGAGAAAGTAAACGTATCCCGTGCGGGTCAAATGTGTGTTGTGCATGATCTTGTTGAGATCTACGCGGGAGATACTTTTGCTTATGATGTAAAAGGGAATGAAGACAAGCAGGCGCGCGAAGCCGAGGCGGCAGACAGGCTTTTCGGGCAACTGCCCGAAGAACAGGGGAAAATGATCCGTGATCTGTGGGAAGAGTTTGATGCGATGGAAACGCCGGATGCGAAATACGCCGCATGCATGGATCGACTTCAGCCTTTTTTGCATAACACTTTGACCGACGGACATACATGGGTTGAAGGTGCAACGGATAGAGCCGCAGTGGAAAAGAGAATGGGTATCATCAAAGAGTTCATGCCGGAAGTGTACGAATGGATATCCGATAATCTGGATAACGCTGTCAAAAAAGGATGGGTAAAGGATTCAAAACAGGAGGTGTGAGCTATGTTCAGAAAACTTATAGCGGTTATGACTTCAATGCTTCTGCTCGCAGGATGCGGCAGTGCTGCCGTTACCGTAAATGAGAAGCCCCCCCTCGTTGATGATCAGGGTTACGACGGAAATTTACGTGTTGAAGACGGAATGCTTCAACCGATGCTCAATTATATATCGGCGGATGATCCGAATTGTACAGGCGAAGACAGCGATATCATAAGATACTGCGTGTATGTCGAAACCGACCACGATACGGACAATGACGGTATGGCAGACCTTGTAAAGGTATTTGTCCAGGTTCCGAGAGGTGCGGTTTCCGGAAAATACAAAGCGGCATCGATATATGATCCGACACCTTATAATGCGGGCATTGTCACGGAAAACGAGAACGGTTGCAAACATTATTATCTTGAAGAGGAATTTGACTACGATCTTCTTTACAAGGATTGCGAAAAAAGAAAACCGGAGAGCGCGATGAGTACGCTTGAGGCGGCAGCCAAAGCCGATCCCAAAAAAGAATGGCTCTATTATGTGCCTAACTCTGAGCAGGTGGGATATCAATACAGGACCCTGTATGATTATTATCTTGTAAGAGGCTATGCAATAGTAGAGGCATCGGGTATAGGGACATACGGGTCCGAAGGTTATGAACTGTGCGGGACCGATCTTGAAAGAGACTGTCACAAATGCGTTGTTGAATGGCTTACCGGGGACCGGATCGCTTATACGGACAGGACAAATAATATTGAGATCAAGGCTGACTGGTCAAACGGGAACGTCGCAATGACGGGAATCTCATACGGAGGAACACTTCCCTTCGAAGTTGCCACAACAGGTGTAAAGGGACTGAAGACGATAATCCCCTGCGCGGGAATAGCGTCATGGTATGATTACACGAACTCCCAGGGAGTACCTATAATATTTGATGTCGATTACAGAGATTATCTGTCGGCATTTAATTGTGGCGGAGTATTTCTGGATAATGGGTGGACCGTACTGGATGACGGATATCGTTCGTGGCTGTGGCAGATCGCAAAAGACGAGAGTGCAACAAACGGGGATTATGCTCCCGTATGGGCCGAGACGGATTATTCGGATGATTATGAGAATATTAATTGCTCGGCGCTTATCGTACAGGGATTGAATGATTTTAACGTTACGACCAGACAGGCGAACCTTATGTACAATGCATTCAGGAAGGCGGGCAAACCTGTTAAGCTGGTGCTGCATCAGGATGGGCATAATATATTGTTCGATCATATGATAAACGATGTCCTGTGGCACGATATTCAGAACAAATGGCTTGCTCACTATCTGTATGATGTTGACAACAACATTGAAGACATGGCTGAATTAACCGTACAGAGCAATGTTGACGGCACTTTTAAGGAATATGATTCGTTCGGCGAGTATGTGCATGTAAATGCTCTTGGTGAAAGCAAGGCGGATGTCACCGAAGTGACAAGTGTTGGTATGGCGGAATACGCAAGTACATTCACCGTGAATGATGAGGGGGTTCTGAAACTTGAGGAACTGGAAGAGATATATTTGGGAATGAGCCCGAAAAACGCTGCCGTTTTTGATATTGATATTCCCGAAGGACAGACAATCTCCGGAGTTCCCGAGATTTCGGTCAGACTGTCGACAGGGAATAACGAGCTGGACGGACAAATGATCACCGCTGCCCTTATTGACACAAAAGAAGACGGTACGTTCAAGGCATACATGTTCAAGGAACGGCTGGGAGACTGTGTTCCTGTCAGAACAGTTCGGGAGTACGATATGGGCGGCGGCCTCGGTAAAAGGAATTTGCTGGAATATGTCCCGAGTTCCACAGATGCTAAATGCTTTTCGACGGGCTGGACGGATCTGTGCAATCCCGGATGCGGACCGGATTCGTCCGAATATACAAGGGGTGAGCAAATTGAAGAGGGTAAGTTTTACGATTACACCTTCTATATGATCCCGACGGTATATACGGTTGAGAAAGGACATAAACTGAAGCTTCTGCTCATGACATGGGATCCGTCCAGGGCGTTTCTTGACGAGGGATTCAAGATGGGAATGTCTCTTCCGGAGCGTCTCGAGAAATATACGTATTCATACGTTATCGATAATTCATCGATTGATGTAAAACTTCCGCTTGTAAAGTGATCTTATTATGATTTATGAAATATACGGAAAAGATGCACACATAATGACGAAAGAGCTGATGAGGGCGGCGAATGTATCGGATTCGGTACCGAGGGGTGCCGGCATTGCTCTTAAGCCGAACCTTGTATGCGCCGGAACAGCGGAGACGGGTGCAACCACGCATGCCGGTGTCTTGTCGGGATGCATCGAATACTTGCAGGAAGCCGGCTTTTCCGACATATCCGTTATCGAGAGTTCATGGATCGGAGGCAACACACAGGAGTCCGTAAAAGTATGCGGCTACGACGAAGTTTGCCGGAAGTATAATGTACCGTTTTACGACCTGAAAAAGGATAAAACGAAAAGGGTGGATACTCCGCTTCGTCCCATGGACATTTCCGCAAGGGCACTCGATGCGGATTACCTTATAGATCTTCCGGTTCTTAAAGGACACTGTCAGACGAGGATAACCTGCGCTCTGAAGAATCTGAAAGGTTGTATTCCCGATAACGAAAAGAGACAGTTTCATGCGGAAGGTCTGTTTAAACCTATCGCGGCACTTGCCTCGGCTCTTATACCGGATCTTGTCATCGTAGACAGTATTTGCGGTGACCTTTATTTTGAAGAGGGCGGAAACCCTGTTCATACAAACAGGATGATGTTGGGATCCGATGCGGTTCAGATGGATGCATACGGATGCCGGCTTATGGGTATCGATGTCGAAAGCGTGCCGTATATCGGACTTGCCGAAAAGTGGGGAGCCGGTAACTCGACGGTAAATCCCGAGGATATCGTAAGACTCAATCGCCCCGATGATTCCCGGGAATATCCGCCGGCATCGGGAATAGTTAAAAAACTTGTTCAAAACGTAAATGCTGACAGCGCATGTTCGGCTTGTTACGCAGCACTAGTAAGAGCACTCTATATTGCGGACAAGGAAGGCGCCCCGATAAAGGACAGGATATGTATCGGACAGGGATTCAGAGACAGGAAGCCTGACGGTATCGGGATAGGAAGATGCTGCAAAAATGCGGATATTTGCGTTATGGGATGTCCGCCCACCCCGGATGCCATTTTGAAACAGCTCAGGTCACGCTGACAACCCCGGAAAGGATAAATATGGAATTTGCCTCGGTCGAAAAAGATGTTTTACGAGGATACCGGCTGGACAGATTATGAGCTTTACGAGTACAGAATTTGACGATCAAAGGAGAGAAATGAGAAAATCGGCCATTACTGCATTACTTGCTATACCTGTACTGCTCACCGCGTGCGCAGGATCTTCGGTTCCTGCTGTTCCGGATGTTTCTGCTGTTCCGGAGGTTCCTGCCGCTACGGATGTTCCGAAACCGGAAGTATATGAAGTTTCGGTAAGCGAGCAGACGTTTATCAGAGATGGGAAGAAGATATTTGGGAAATTGTATATGCCCAAAGGAGAGGGCAAATACCCGGCTGTTATTCTGTCTCATGCGTTTGGGGCCAATCTGTCGATGATGGAAGGATACGCAGATGCTTTTGCAAGAAACGGTATAATAGCGTATGCATTTGATTTTATCGGTGGAGGGCATGACATAAAAAGCGATGGTGTCA
>JAEEGL010104728.1_pt1 | contig 26141 bp, 19 predicted proteins | sample 9134231 | NCBI WGS metagenome assembly JAEEGL01 (sample SAMN16246548, study PRJNA631951) | gut metagenome | biome: gut microbiome; feature: rumen; material: fiber-attached | host: Bos | place: Iran: Karaj | collected 2018-10
CATACGCCACCGTCGTCCGTTGCCGGTGTATGGTAAGGGCGAGAATGTGCGCGACTGGCTCTATGTAGAGGATCACGCCCGCGCCATCGACGTCATTTTCCACAACGTCAAAATCGCCGACACTTATAATATTGGTGGTTTCAACGAGTGGAAAAACATCGACATCATCAAGGTGCTCATCAATACCGTTGACCGCTTGCTCGGCCGCAAGGAAGGCGAGGACATGAACCTCATCACCTACGTAACAGACCGCGCCGGACACGACCTCCGCTACGCAATTGATTCGTCGAAGTTGCAACGCGAACTCGGCTGGGAGCCGTCATTGCAATTCGAGGAAGGCATCGAAAAGACCGTCCGTTGGTATCTAGACAATCAGGCGTGGATGGACAACATCACCTCCGGCGATTACGAGAAGTACTACGAAAGCATGTACGGCAAACGATAAAAAATTTTATAATGATTTCAGTCTGTCTCGCCACCTACAACGGCGAAAAATATCTTCGAGAGCAACTTGATTCCATTCTCTGCCAATTGTCAGAATCTGATGAGATTATACTATCCGATGATGGCAGTTCGGATAGTACTTTGGAAATCATACAGCAATACAATGACAATAGAATCAAATTTTTTAACCATGAAGCTCCGCACGGTGTCATCCATAATTTTGAGAATGCACTTAGACATGCATCAGGCGATTATATTTTTCTTTCAGACCAAGATGATGTATGGGAGTCAAATAAGGTTGATTTATGTGTGAAGTTGCTTCAAGACAATATTTGTGTAGTCCACAATGCAAAAATAATTGATGGCAATGGTATAGTGAAACATGAAAGCTTCTTCGGTTTAAGGAAATCCCAATCGGGCTATTGGAATAATATATGGAGAAATAGTTATCTGGGCTGTTGTATGTGTTTCAAACATGAACTATTAGACCATCTGTTGCCAATCCCCAAGAACGTTGAAATGCACGATCGTTGGGTTGGTCTTATAGCGCAAATGTACGGAAATGTTGCCTTTGAGGAGAAATGTTTGATTGGATATAGAGTTCACGGTAATAATGTTTCCAATTCTACTGGTAAAAGTAAAAACTCAATATGGCAGATGTTTGTCATTAGGTTTTGTTTGCTTTTTTACACAATCAGAAGATATTTAAAATTAGGATAGAATGAAGAAATCCTTACTTATGTACACCAACTACTTCTACCCAGAAGTAGCCACGACGGGACAGATATTAACTGAACTTGCAGAAGGTCTGTCGGAAACATTTGATGTAACGGTAGTCTGTGAAGTACCGAGTTATGCAATGCCGTTGGAAGACAAGTACAAAACTCAAAAATATTATTTTGAGGAGTACAAGGGCTTAAAAGTTGTACGTGTCAGAGTTCCTGAAGTCAACAAACAGAGCAAGAAGAGCAGGATCAAATATATTCTGTCATATTTCTTTAACTGCATTGGAGCGACAAGAAAACTTGGAAAGTTCGATTTGGTATTCACAGTGACGCAGCCACCTGTATTGGGCGGAATATTGGGTGTCATTGGCAAACGCATCACTGGGGGAAAGCTGATGTATCAGATTATGGACTTTAATCCCGAACAGACCATTGCCGTCAAATACGCAGGCAACAAACTAGTACTTAGCGCCATGATGTGGTGGGACAAACGGTCTTGTAGAAAATCGGACATCGTGGTTACTTTGGGGCGGGATATGCAAGAAACGTTGTTTAAAAGATTCGAAGGCAAGAATGTTCCCAATAATGTTGTCATCAACAACTGGATTGATGAAACGGCAATTTATCCATTGCCACCTGATAATGAAAATGTTATGAATTTCAGGAAACAATATGGGCTGGAAGGAAAATTCGTAATTATGACCTCTGGAAATATTGGTCTTTATTATGATTTTGAGAATATTCTGAAAATAATGGAGGAGCATAAGTCCAACAAGGATGTTATATTTATGTTTGTCGGAGACGGACTTGTAAAACCTAAACTTCAGGCATACGCTCAAGAAAAGCAGTTGGACAATGTTGTATTTGCGCCATTTCAGAAAAAAGAAGATCTGATATATAGTTTGAACGCAGCAGACGTACATATTGTTACCAATGCCAAAGGAATCAAAGGTGTCTCAGTCCCAAGCAAGATTTATGGCATTTTGGCTGTTAACAAGCCTATTTGGGGCATTCTCGAAAAAGGTAGTGAAGCTTGGAGAATCATTGAAGACTCCAAGTGTGGAGTGTTAGTTGAAGCAGGCGACTATGATGGTATGAAAAACAGCCTCAATGACATTATTAAAGACGGAAAGATGTTCATTGATAAATATTCTATAGGAAGAGAATATTTAATGCAACATTTAACAAAAGGAAAATCTATCAACGCCTATCGAGATGCGTTGTTAAGTTTGCTATAATTAGAAACAACAATTATGAACTTCATCATCACCGGCGGCACGGGCTTCATCGGCACACACCTAACAAATCTCATCAAGTCCGAGAATCCCGCCGCCAAAATCTATAACCTTGATATCGTAACTCCCGGCACGCCAAACCCAGTCGTTAAAAACTACAAAGCAGCGGTCGAGGATGGAGAGACGTTGCAATCAGAATTTATTAACTGCGACGTAAGGCAACCGATTGAAAATCTGCCATTCACGCCGACACCTGACGATATAATCTTCAATTTTGCAGCGGTGCACCGTACTCCGGGACATCCTGACAAGGAATATTTTGAGACCAATATTCGCGGTGCGGAGAATGTATGCGCCTTTGCTGAAAAGTATAGCATCAAACAGATAGTTTTCACATCATCTATTGCGCCATACGGTGCAGCTGAGGAACTCAAAACCGAGGATACTCTGCCCACACCAAACACTCCATACGGTATTTCAAAACTTGTTGCCGAGAAGATTCACATCGCTTGGCAGAAGTCGTCGCCCGACCATAAACTAACAATCGTCCGTCCGGGCGTTGTATTTGGTAAGGGCGAAAACGGAAATTTTTCAAGGCTTTACTGGGGCATCCGTAAACATACTTTTGCATATCCGGGACGCAAGGACACCATCAAGGCTTGCATTTACGTCAAGGAATTGGCACGGTTCATTATGTGGAATGTCAACGAGAGGAAAACTCCTTTTGAAATTTACAACTGCACCTTTGAACCAGCATACACAATTGAAGAAATCGTAAAGACCATCAAGGAAGTAACAGGCTTGACACAATCCACGCCATACATTCCAAACGCAATCATTATGCCCGCCGCCTTGGGTGCAAAGCTCGTCGGCAGCCCAATGGGCATCTGTCCGGCACGCGTCAAAAAATTGCAGATTTCTACCAATATTTGTGGTAAGAAGATGAAGGAAAGCGGCTTCGCATTCAAATGGAGTTTTGAAGAAGCCATCAAAGACTGGTTCACTGATAACAATAATCAATGCCTCGAATAAACCTTACACCAATAATTCTTAATCCAAGATAATAATCGTTTCAACAAAATGACTACTAATACCGCCCTCATCACCGGCATCACCGGTCAGGATGGCTCGTACCTGTCTGAGTTTCTTCTCGACAAAGGCTACGACGTCCACGGCATCATCAGGCGCAGCAGCGTCGATTTCAGGGAGCGCATCGCGCACCTCGAAGGCAAACCGAATTTCCACCTGCATTATGCAGACATGTCTGACTCGATGTCGCTTGTGAAAATCGTTGGCAAGGTGCAGCCGACGGAGATTTACAACCTTGCGGCGCAGAGCCACGTGCAGGTAAGTTTTGACGCGCCCGAATTTACGGCTGATGTGGATGCCGTAGGCGTACTGAGGATTTTGGAGGCTGTCAGAACCAATCATCTCGAAAAGACCTGCAAAATCTATCAGGCGTCAACATCTGAACTTTACGGCAAGGTTGAGGAAGTGCCGCAGAGCGAGACAACGCCGTTCCATCCTTATTCTCCGTATGCCGTGGCGAAGTTGTACGGCTATTGGATTATCAAGGAATACCGTGAGGCGTACAATATGTATTGCTGCTCGGGAATCTTGTTCAACCACGAGAGCGAGCGTCGCGGAGAGACATTTGTAACCCGCAAAATCACCCTTGCCGCCGCACGCATTGCGCAGGGCAAGCAAGAAAAACTATACCTCGGCAACCTTTCGTCGCTCCGCGACTGGGGTTACGCAAAGGATTATGTGGAGTGTATGTGGCTCATTCTCCAACAGGAGAAACCTGAAGATTTTGTGATTGCAACTGGCGTTCAACATTCTGTACGCGAATTTGCATACCTCGCATTCAAGGCAGCTGGCATTGAGTTGAAGTTTGAAGGCGAAGGCATCAACGAAAAAGGTATTTGCATCAATGGCCCTGCAAATCTCGTTGGCAAGACGTTGGTGGAAGTCAGTGAAGATTTCTATCGCCCGACGGATGTCGTCAACCTTCTTGGCGACCCGACCAAGGCGAAGTCAACACTTGGTTGGAATCCTCAAAAGACATCCTTCGAGCAACTTGTTGCCATTATGGTAAAGCACGATATGGAAAAAGTTGCTGCCGAGCACGTCGCAAGCGTTATGCGCACCAACCTCGCCGAATATTTGGAGAAAGGCGTGGTGAAATAGCCACTTATCCACACACAGCAACATAAAAACGCCGTCTTGTCATTTTTTTGACAGGGCGGCGTTTTTTTTCGCAATATTTTTGTAATACCCAATATTTTTCTACTTTTGTAACGGCTATTACAATAATGGGATAAAGATATGAATTTTTGCGAAATAGAGATTCTCACCAACAATTGGAATCTATCTCAGAATGGCAGCCGTATGACCGTTCTCGTTGGACGTAGGCGCGTGGGCGTCAGGACTTACTCTGCAAAGTCAAAGCAACCAATCCCATCCTGTCGGACGGCGGTGTTTTTTTTGCCGCGCACGACTACAACCTTACACCGAAAGAGAGTATTGCGTAGCCATCGGAGAGTTCTACCTTATTGTAATCCTTCTTGTAAGAGAAATTGTTGAACTGCATCTGAAAACCCATAAAAAAGTTGCGCCAGTTGTATGCCATTCCGCAACGTAGGTCAAGGTTAAACTGGAATGCAGAATATTCCGTCTCGTAGCCAATCTTCCACAGTTCGGCATTTGCCCTCCAATTCTCGCCTTCTTTAGTCAGGGTGTGAGGTTTATGCGTCTTGCCGTTCTCCCATGTGCGAGTATCGGAATTCCATTTGCCATAGTCGTCTATCTCGTCCTCGTCGCCAAACATTTTGTAGTTGCTGTCGTACTTGGTCTCTTTAACACGGTTATAGACGCTCATAGTAGGCATGGCCATGACGTTGATAACAAAACTATGAAAAAGAACTAAGTTGAAACCGTAACCTGCACATATATTGCCTTGTTGCAATTGAATTCGCCCCGTGTTGGCGCCAAGCAGCATTATGCCGCTGTTATCCTTCCCGGCATAGTCGAATGACGACGAATACCATGTTGCTCCCACGAGGAACGAGCCTGCGGAACGACGCTGTATTACAGCCTGATTGTAGGCTGCTGCTTGCGAGTAGCGACGACCATTGAACACATAGTAGCCATTGACATAGAACGAGCGTATTACTGCCGGATTAAGAATATTGAGTTCCTCTTCCCAATTCTCTATTTCCTCGCCTTCTGAATAGACTTGCGCGGAGAATGTAGTGCTGGTAGTCTCAAACTTCCTATATCTGAAGTTGAAGCCAAACTTCGCACCAGTACTGCTGAAAGAAATATAGCGTCCTGCATTCTTTGATAACGATTTGGCAAATCCGAAGCCCGTACCTCGATAGCCCACCCATACACCTATGGATGTTCCCGTAGGAGGTTCAAAGCACATATTCCAGTTGATATACCCGTCTTCTCCATCAGGTGCCACAAAGCGACTGTTGTAATCCACATCCACAGCATTCCTCCTGTAGCGTAAGATGACACTCCAAGGTTTCTCCGGTACTTCAATGTAACGGCTGTCATACTTTGTTTTGGCGGCGGAGTCAAGGTACTGCTGTACAAGACTAAATCTCTCCTTCCATTCCTGAAACTTTCCCGAGCCTTGCTCGTTACTTACTGTGTCTTGCTCCTGTGCTGCTGCACTAAGCGGGAGCAGCAGACTGAGTAGTATTGCTTTTACTTTGCTCATAAGGGATTATTTTTTTATTATGATTTATCTTTACCTCTCCATAGCCTTCCTTATCTCCTCTTTTGACCAGACTATCGGCTTGCCGTCGGCATTGAGCATTACGGTAAGACCGCAGCCAAAACCTTCGGTACAAAAAAGGTAGTTGACACCGGTCTCCACGTCAACAAGTATCCTCTCACTGGGTCCAAATAACGAATTTTGGGAATAAACCTTGATAAATCTATCCATCTTCATAAACAATTATGAATTAAGCATTATGCATTACCTATACCTCTTCATCGCCCTATCAATCTCCCGTGCCGACTCCCTTTCTTTAATCGACTGACGCTTGTCGGCGAGTTTTTTGCCACGGACGAGGGCGATTTCGAGTTTGGCGTAGCCACGGTTGTTGATGAACATACGGAGCGGGACGATGGTGAGGCCAACGTCCTGAACTTTCTTTTCGAGTTTGCGGAGTTCCTTGCTTGTGAGCAGGAGTTTGCGCTCGCGGCGCGGGTCGTGATTGACGTAGCCACCGTGAGAATATACACCAATATACATCTTTACGTAGAGTTCGCCCTTGTCAAACATGCAAAACGAATCCACGAGCGACGCCTTGCCATCACGAATCGACTTGATTTCTGTGCCGAGAAGTTGGATTCCCGCAACGAGTTTTTCAAGGATTTCATATTGAAACGTCGCCTTCTTGTTCTTTATGTTAATTTCTTCAGCCATTTTCTTTCCTTTCAACAAAAATTAAAACGAATTTAAATAATTTTTTTTTTCAAAGTAATTCGTTTAAATTCGCTATAATTCGCTTAAATTTACGTTAAAAAAAATCCAAATCCGCAGTAGGCGGGTTTATAATACTTAATTGTTGTTCATTAATTCACGAGCATTTTGCAACGCCGCGTCGGTGATTTTTTCGCCGCTGAGCATTGCCGCAATTTCGCGGATGCGGTCGTCGGTGGTGAGGGGCTTGATGTCGGAGCGGATTGCGCCGTCCGCCTCGTGCTTATATACTTTGAGGTGATGATTGCCCTGCGCCGCCACTTGCGGAAGGTGCGTGATGCAGATTACCTGCATGTGCGCAGCCATCCGGCGGAACATCGCACCCATCTTGCCCGCTATGTCGCCCGAAATGCCTGTGTCGATTTCGTCGAAGATAATCGTTGGCAATTTTGACGAGCGGGAGAGTATGTATTTGAGCGAAAGCATCAGGCGCGAAAGTTCGCCGCCCGAAGCCGTCTTAGCAAGGTCGCCCATCGGGACGTTTTTGTTGGCGGAAAACATAAATTTTATGCTGTCGCTGCCATTGGGCTTATAATCTTTGGCAACGGCGAACACCACGTCAAACTGCGAATCCTTGATGCCCAACGATTCCAACAGTCCAAAAATTTCCTCCCTCAACTTTGGCACAGCCTCTCTCCTACCCTTGCCTATCGCAACGGCTTTGTCGCGGAGTTTCGCTTCGTGTTCCGCAACGCGCTTTTTCAACTCGGCTGTCTGTTCGTCGAGATTGTCGGCAACAGACAGTTTTTCGGCAAGTTCCTTGTGGATGGCAATAAGTTCGGCAACGGTGCTTACGTTGAATTTCTTTTGTAATCCGTATATCGTGCTAAGTCTTTCGTTTACAAATTCAAGACGCTCTGGCGAATATTCTGTGTTTTCGTCGATGTCGGTGATTTCGCGGCCAATGTCGTCGAGTTCTATGTAGGTGCTTTCCATGCGGTCGGCGAGTTCCAAGGCTCGCGGATAATAGCCCGAAATTTTGCGGAGTTCCGTGATTGCCGATTTAAGACGCTGCAACACAGTGCCTTCTTCAGCCCTGATGAGTTCGTCGCAGGCATTGGAAATAGCCATCTTGATGTCCTCGTTGTGCGTGAGTATTTCGAGTTCTTCTTCGAGGGGCTGCTGCTCGTCTTCTTGGAGATGCGCCTTGTCGAGTTCGTCAAACCTAAAATGCAGATACTCAGCCTCTTTTGCAATTTCTTTGGCGCGACGCACAAGATTGTCGTATTGCGACTTTGCGTCCTGCCACTGGTGGTAAATCTCGGCATAATCGGCAAGCAAAGCACCATTTTGGGCGTAAGAATCAATGAGTTGCATCTGAAAATCCTCGTCGCCAATCTCCAGGGTCTGATGCTGCGAATGTATGTCGGTGAGCCGCTGACCAAGTTCTTTGAGCGTGGCAAGGTTGACGGGGGTGTCGTTTACAAAAGCCCGCGACTTGCCGCTGTCTAAAATTTCGCGGCGGATTTCGGTGCGGTCGGCGTAGTCGAGGTCGTTGTCGTCAAAGAAACTCCCTAAATTATAAGCACTTACGTCAAACTCCGCCTCCACGACGGTCTTCTTCTCGCCCTGCTTGATTACAGACACGTCGGCACGGCTGCCAAGCACAAGCGACAGCGCACCCATTAGTATCGACTTGCCCGCGCCAGTCTCGCCGGTAATCACTGTGAGACCGTCGCCAAACTCGATTTCCGTCTCCGAAATCAATGCGTAGTTGGATATTTTGAGCCTTAACAGCATTTTGATTTTTCGTTAAATAACGGCGCAAAAATACAAAAAAATTTGAAGTCTGCAAACAAATAAACGAATTAAAAATTATCCAAAAATTAATATTTAATTCTTTTGCAGAATTATTGCCTTTTGTTATATTTGCGGCGAAAAACAAAATATCAAACAATCAACACAACACACCATAATGAGCGGATTCTTTGGAGTTGTCTCCCATCACGACTGTGCAAACGAGGTGTTCTACGGCACCGACTACCACTCGCACTTAGGCACCAAACGAGGCGGCCTCGCCATCTACAACAACCTGACCGGTACTTACCACAGGGACATCCACAACCTTGAAAACAGTTATTTCCGTACCAAGTTTGACAAGGAAATCCTTGAATACCACGGCAATTCGGGCATCGGCTGCATATCAGACACCGACGCGCAGCCCATTCTCAGACGCAACAGCATAGGCACATACGCAGTTGCAACAGTTGCCAAAGTAAACAACATCGACGCCCTCGCCGACGAACTGATGAAGAAGCGCGGGCTCTCCTTCGCCGAACAGAGCGACGGCAACTTCAACCAGACGGAACTCATAGCCCTGATGATTCACGAGGGCAAGGATTTCGTGGAGGGCATCAGGTACGTGCAAAACAATGTACTCGGCTCCTGTTCGATGCTCGTACTCTACAACGACCAAATAATAGCCGGACGCGACAAACTCGGGCGCACACCAATCGTTGTAGGCAAAAAGACCTACGAAGACGGCACCACGGCATATTGCGTGGCATCCGAATCCACTTCATTTCTCAACCTCGGCTACCGTCTCGAACACATATTGGGACCCGGCGAAATAGTTTCTGTTACCAACGACGGCTACAAGATTCTCGGCGACCCGTTGGAGCAAAGCCAAGTTTGCTCGTTCCTGTGGGTATATTACGGCTACCCGCCATCGGTATATGACGGCAATATCAACGTTGACACCGTGCGTTACCGTTGCGGCGAAATGCTCGCCAAATCCGACATGCGCGACGCCGAACAGCAAAAGCCCGGCGCACCCCAGCACGACGACATCAATTTTGTGGCTGGCATCCCCGACAGCGGCGTAGGCCACGCCCTCGGCTATTCTAACACGCGCCACCGCCCCTACATGCGCCCCTACGTAAAATATACGCCCACTTGGCCGCGCAGTTTCATGCCGCAAGACCAGGCGCAGCGCAGACTCGTTGCCAAGATGAAACTCATCCCAAACAAGGACATCATCAACGGCAACACGGGTGTGTTCCTCGACGACAGCATCGTGCGCGGCACACAACTCCGCGACAATGTGAAAGACCTCGTGGAATGTGGCATCAAGGACGTACACATGAGGATTGCGTGTCCGCCGCTGGTGTTCCCGTGCGAATTTCTCAATTTTAGCCGCTCGAGGTCAAGCACGGAACTTGCAACCCTCCGCGCCATCATGCGCCTCATCGCGCCCAAAGTACGCGAGCGCGAAGGCATCACCGAAACAGAACTCACCAAGGACGGCCCGTTGTGGAAAGCCTGCGTCAAAGAACTCGAAAGCATGGATCTCACCCCCTACGCCGACCCCGACACCGACGAATACAAGGCTATGGTGGAGGAAATGCGCCAGGATCTCGGACTCACAACCCTCAAATTCCAAAAACTCGACGACCTCGTTGCCGCCATCGGACTTCCCAAGTGCAAACTCTGCACACACTGTTTCGACGGCAGTAGTTGGGGACACAAATAATATATACAATGGAAAAAGACCCAATGGAATGGGAGGTATTGGAATCGGAATACCTCTTCAACCGTCCGTGGCTCACGGCGCGGCGCGACCACGTAAAACTTCCTACCGGCGTGGAAATCAAGGAGTTTTATGTATTGGAGTACCCGGAGTTTTGCAACGTGATAGCCATCACCAAAGACGGCAAATACGTCCTTGAACGCCAATACCGCCACGCCCAGCGGCTTACCGCCTACGAAATCCCGGCGGGCTGCGTGGAGAAGGGCGAAGACCCAATGGAAGCCGCCAAACGCGAACTCTACGAGGAGACTGGGTTTGGCGACGGCGAGTGGTCGCACCTCCTTACAATAAGCCCAAACGCGGGTGCCTGTACCAATTACAGCCACACCTACGTTGCAAAAGGCGTGGAGCGCATCTCGACGCAGCATTTGGAATCCACCGAAGACATCAAGATATATCTCGCCGACCAAGACGAGGTGATAAGGATGCTGAAAAACGACGAATTTCACCAGGCTATGATGGTGGCCCCGCTGTGGAAATATTTTGCGGTCAACGGATTGATATAAAGGTTTTTAGCAACATAATTATAATGGCAGAATACGAGCATAATTATATCTTCAACAAGCGCGAAATGGTGGAGCGCACCGACGGCAACAGCCTTACCGACGCAGACATGCTCCAATTCCAAAATCTTTGGCAGGATGCGGAGCATTACACAGAAGCCGCCAACAGTATCAACGTACTCGGCATCAACGAGTACCGAGAGTTGCCCGACGGGTTTAGATGGGTTACAATCCGCAGCCGTTTTGCCAATAAAGACGAAGAACAGACCTACCCCATCGCCCGCGCCAAGGCATTGCTCGAATGGCGGAGGGACGCCCAATTTTGCGGACATTGTGGCGCACATCTCGTTGAAAGCAAGGAGTTTACGGCGATGCAATGTCCCCAATGTGGCAACCTCATCTTCCCGCGCATCAACCCCTGCGTAATAATGCTCGTGAGCAAGGGCGACCAAATACTCCTCGCCCGACACGCACAGCGCAATCAAGATGTATATACCTGCCTTGCCGGATTTGTGGAGGCTGGCGAAAGCATCGAACACGCCGTGCGCCGCGAGATAATGGAGGAGACGGGCATCACGGTCAAAAACGTCAAGTATTTCGGCAGCCAGAGTTGGCCCTTCCCGGCGCAACTTATGTTTGGTTTCACGGCAGAATACGACAGCGGCAGCATCACCCCGCAGCCCGGCGAAATTGCCGACGCACAATGGTTTTCCCGCGACCACTGCCCCGCCACACCGCAAAAAGGATCGATTGCGTATCGTTTAATTCATAATGCATAATTGAAAAAGGCTTTTATCGCCCTTGCCCTTGGCACATTTGGGCTGGGCATTTCAGAATTTGTGATGATGGGCATATTGCCCTATTTGGCGGCGGATTTTCACGTCGGCATCGCCGAGGCGGGACACCTGATTTCGGCGTATGCGCTCGGCGTGTGCGTAGGTGCGCCGGCGGTGGCGTTGTTTGCACGAAAATGGCGGCTGAGGAACATCCTTTACCTCCTGATGGGCATATATTCGGCATCGGCGGCGTTGATGGCTATCTGCCCGCTGCCGGATGAAGGCTCGCGCTGGCAGTTTGTAATGGCAATGATAATCAGGTTCATGCAGGGAACGCCGCACGGAGCGTTTTTTGGCGTGGGCAGCATCGTGGCAGACAGGGTGGCAGACAAGGGCAAGGCGGCATTTGCTGTGGCTATTATTTGTTCGGGCATGACCTTCGCCAACCTCATTGGCAATCCGCTATGCACTTTCATAACTTCCACGTTGTCATGGCGATACGTATTCTGTTTCACTACTATTTGGGGATTGGCAACTCTGTTTTGCATTTCGCGGTGGGTGCCAGACCTCGACGCGCTGCCCGACCACGGCGTTAAGGGCGAATTTCGTTTTATGAAACACCTCGCGCCCTGGCTGATATTTGGCTGCACGATGTTTGGCAATAGCGGCGTATTCTGTTGGTACAGTTATATCTCGCCCACGATGACCCAACTCGCCCTCGTCCCCGAATCGATGATGACTTTTATAATGGTGCTTGCCGGTGCGGGCATGGTGCTTGGCAACTTCCTCGGCGGCAAATTGTCTGACCGTTTTGGTCCCGGACACACGGGGCGCGGCATTGTAATTGTTTTGGTCATCTCATTGATAATGACTTACTTTGCCGCTCATATCGCCTGGATTTCTATACCGCTGATGGTGGTTAACGTGGCGTGTCTGTTTGCGGTGTCGTCGCCACAACAAATCCTCTTTGTGCGCCACAGCAAGGGCGGCGAACTCATGGGCGGCGCAATGGTGCAGATTGCCTTCAATTTTGGCAACGCCGTCGGCGCATGGGCGGGCGGTCTGCCAATTGTGGAGAGCGAGCCAACGAGTTACCATTATCCGGCGTTGATTGGCGCGGGAGTGGTGGTGCTGTCTGTGGTGTGCTACACGTGGTTTTGCAGACGGTACGAGAAGAGGAATGAGGAATGAGGATAGAGAAAAGATTAAAGAGAAAAGATACACCATGAAACAAACATTGCTCATCATATTATTATTGACGCTGATGCACACCCTCCCCGCCGTGGCGCAAGACGCTGAGGAGGAGGAGGTTGACTATACCCAGATGAAGGTGGACAGCATTTTGTCGCTGATAACGCCAAACACGCCGGACTCTTTAAAAAGAAATTATTATTACAAAATAGGAAAGATTTCCGAAAATTATGACACCGCGATAAAATACGCTGCGCTGTCGTTGGAATATTGCAAGGATAAAGATTTATGGCATATTGCAAACAACAATTATACGCTGGCATTCAACAATTATTACAAGGGCGAATACCGCAAAACGCTGACGTATGCCTTCAATGCCATAGAATCCTATGAAAAAATAGGAAAAGATTCTGATGTGGCACACTGTTACACCACAATTGCCAAATGCTATTCGCACTTGAACATGAATGACAGCATCTTCTATTATTACAACAAGGCCTTGGACATATACACGGCACTAAATGACACTGTGGATTTGGCTTTTACATACGAATCAATAGGAACTACCAACTTTAATTTGGGTTTCAATAAAAATGCAGCAGACTATTTTGAAAAAGCATTGAAATTGTACTCCGCCTTAAAAGATTATCCGGCGGTGGCTACCATATATGCAACTCTCGGTGCCACAGAATTTGATGACGACAAACAAAAAGCGTTGGATTATCTGAAGAAATCGGTAGAAATATTCGACACAATCCCGGCTGATAGGTTAGACTTTTATCACACATATCAAAAATACAACGCTTACTACATTTTAGCGCAACTTTACAACACTTTCACGCAAGAAAACATTCAATATGCAGACAGCAGTTACATGTACATCAAAAAAATAGGAAACCGCTTCTTGGATTACGAGTTCTACGATATGCATAGTTTGGTGCTTCAATGTTATGCGTTATATCTTTCTTATTCGGGAAAATACAAGGAGGCTGTGGCGGTAATGGACGACTGCAAACAATATTTGGACAGCAGCAATACGGCAATGCAACAATACTACGAGTCATTTTACGAAATCAGCAAGTACTCCGGCGACTATAAGAACGCCCTGACGTATCACGAAAAATTACAAGAATACCAATTAAAAAACACCAACGACAGCACGCTCCAAGTCTTAGCGAACTTCCAGACCGAGCAGGCTACAAAAATCCACGAAGAGGAGACCAAACGCCTCAAAGCCGAGCAGAAGCAGATGAGGACTGCGATTATTTCGCTGATTGGCGGATTGGCATTGGTGTCGCTGTTGGTGTTTTACATTGTCCGTGCGCTCAATATCAAACGCCGCGCCAACCAAGCCCTCACCGAGAAAAACCAACAACTCGACCAACAAAAATCCGAAATCCTCGCCCAGCGCGACGAAATTGCCACCCAAAAGGAAATCATCACCCAGCAATGGCAGGAAGTGGAGAGTGTTAACAAAAAACTCGTCAGCAGTATCACATACGCCCAACGCATACAGACCGCCGCAATATCGTTGCAATCGGAAATCGATGCGCTGTTCCCCAATAACTTCGTCTTTTACAAGCCTCGCGACATCGTGAGCGGCGACTATTACCGCGTGGCAAGTTGCGGCAAATACCGTGTTTTGATTACCGCCGACTGCACGGGCCACGGCATCCCCGGAGCCTTCCTATCGATGCTCGGCATATCGGCGTTGAAGGAATATTGCGTTACCGAAGAAGACGCCGCCAACCCCGGCACCATCCTCGACCGCATGCGCGATTTTATAAAGGCGACCCTTATTTCCGGCACCGAAACAAAAATCGACGACGGCATGGACATGACCATTTGCAGTTACGACTTCTCGGCGATGAAAATGCGCTACGCCGCCGCCAACCAGTCGGCATACATCATCCGCCGTGGCGAGGCGATAAGGCTCAAAGGCGACCGCATGCCCGTGGGACGCTATCTGATGGAAAAGGAACACTTCTCCACGCAAACTCAAACAATCGAACCCGGCGACATGATATACACCTTCTCCGACGGCATCCCAGACCAGCCCGGCGGCGAACTCGACAACGCATTAGGCCGCAAATTCCTCACCAAAAACCTCGTCGCCCTCCTCACCGAAATAGCCCCCAAGCCCCTCGCCGAGCAGCGCGACATCATCGACAAGACCATCACACAATGGCGCAACGGCCGCCAGCAGGTGGACGACATCACAATGATTGGCATAAGGGTATAGAAAAAATTTGCATTATCGAAGTTTGTTTTGTACCTTTGCAAAATCAATCATAGCACACGCCGCCATGACCGACAAGCAAATCCAACAAGCACTCGTAATCCAAACCAAGTTTTGGAACTCGCAGAACGGATACGAAAAGGGGCAGACGCAGCAATTCTGGAACTCCATCCTCAAATGCTTCGACCCCACAATCGACCCGTCCAAGACCGTCGTATATGAAAAACAAATCAAAGACCCTACATCGGGAACCATCAAATACATAGATGCTTACATACCGTCCACGCAGGTGCTGATAGAGCAAAAAAGCAGCAGCGTCCCCCTCGACCGTCCCGAACCCCAGAGCGACGGCACCGCCCTCACGCCATTCCGTCAGGCGGAGCGTTACGACAACCTCCTGCCCGTTGACGAAAAGGCGCGTTATATCGTTTGCTCCAACTTCCGCACCATCGAAATACACGACCGCAACAAGCCGCTCGAACCGCCGCAGATAGTCCCCTTCACCGAGGCGGGCATCTCGGCAAATTATTACAGGCTCAAATTCTTGCTCGACCGAGGCTCCACGCTCACAGCCATAGAGACCTCCGTATCGCAGAACGCGGCATTGCTCATCGGGGAATTGTACAACGAAATTTTGGCGCAATATCAAGAAGCCGAAAAGACACCTGAATTGTTGCAGCATCTTAACATCTTTTGCGTAAGGCTCGTGTTCTGTCTATATGCCGAAGATTCGTTGGTTTTCAAGCGCAAAGACATGTTCGGCAACTTTATGAAAGCGTATAACAACAACCGCTATGAGTTCCGTTTTCATTTGAAATATCTTTTCCAAATTCTCAATACGCCCGTCCATATACGGGACAAAGAAGAGTTGCCCTTCAACGAGTTTCCATTTGTTAACGGTGGACTTTTTAATCAGGATGTACCATTGCCGAGGTTCTCGGAAAGCATTGCATTCCTTATCACACAAAAAATCTCGCTTGGCTACGATTGGAGTCCAATCAATCCTGCCATCTTCGGCGCGATGTTTGAGAGTACGCTGTCCTCTAAGGAACGCCGCGACAACGGTATGCACTACACCACAACCGAAAACATCGACAAGGTTCTTGCACCGTTGTTCCTTGACGATTTTAGGCACCGACTTTCCGATGCCATCGCCTTGCAAGAACTTGGAGAAAAGTATAATGCACTATCCAAACTCCATAACGACATCGCCAGCATAAAAATCCTCGACCCCGCCTGCGGTTCGGGCAACTTCCTGACGTACACGTACATGGAACTTCGACGCATCGAGAACAAAATCCTTTACGAACTCCATCTTATAGACAATATGGATTCTGTAATCATGGTGTCGCTGTCGCAATTTTACGGCTTTGAAATCAACGACTTTGCCGTTGATACTGCCAAAACCGCGCTTTGGATAGCACAAAACCAGATGCTCCATGAAACACAACAAATCCTCGGCGAAGAAATCCCGGAACTTCCACTTTCCAACATTACAACCATCAAACGCTGCAATGCCATAATTGCTGATTGGGAAAAATACATCGCCCCGTCCAAGTTGGATTATATTGTAGGCAATCCGCCATACGTCGGCTATTCCAACCAGTCAAACGAACAGAAAAAAGACATTTTGGAGACATTTGGCAAGGATTGGAAGAATGTCGGCACATTGGACTATGTTTGTTGCTGGTTCAAAAAATCATTTGACTTCATCAAACAAAACCCAAAAATACACTGCGCTTTTGTATCAACCAATTCGGTGTGTCAAGGGGAGCATGTCGCCAATTTTTGGAAACCGCTTATGGACGACGGTCTGATAATCAACTATGCCTACCGACCATTCCAGTGGTTAAGCGATTCAGTTGGCATGGCGCACGTGCATTGCGTTATCATAGGCTTTTCGATGGTTGACAACGACGACAAACGTATTTTCAACCCCAATAATACGGTTGAAAACGTCAAGACAATCAATGCGTATCTTAATGACAGCATCAATTATTTTGTCAAGAGCCGCAACACCCCCATTTCTAACGTATCTCCTATGGTAAGAGGCAACGGCGCATACGACGGAGGCTTTTTAATCATAGAAGAAAAAGACTACGACAATTTTGTAAAGAAAGAACCAAGCGCAAAAAAATACATCAAACAGTTTGTCGGCGCAGACGAGTTTATCAACAACAAAAAACGCTATTGCCTTTGGCTTGCGGATGCCAATCTCCAAGAATTTGCAAAAATGCCGTTGGTGGCTCAACGAATAAAGCAGGTAAAAGAATTTCGAGAAAAGAGCAAACGCCAGGGCACTGTCAGAATGGCGGACAAACCGTATTTGTTTGTGGAAATCAAACAGCCCGACACCAATTACATCATTATCCCCCGTGTCTCGTCCGAAAAACGCAGATACATTCCTATCGGTTTTATGGACAAAGATGTCATATCATCAGATTCGACCCTGATAATCCCAGGAGCCACCATCTACGAGTTTGGCATTTTGACATCCATAGTTCACATGGCATGGATGCGCGCTGTCTGTGGACGATTGAAAAGCGATTACCGTTATAGTAGTGACATCGTCTATAACAATTTCCCGTGGCCAGCCGCCACCACCCGCTATAAAGACACGGTTAATCGCATCTCTGACGCCGCCCAGAAAATACTCGACATCCGCGAAAAATATCTGCAACAGGGTGCGTCGCTCGCGTTCCTCTACGGCGAAAACCTCAACCTCGCCTTCACCGACCTCCGCGACGCGCACCGCGAACTCGATGCCTTGGTACTCTCCCTCTACGGCTTGGACAAAAAAGCCACTGAGGAACAGATAGTTACGAGGCTGTTTGAGATGTACAAAACTATTATCAACCAACAATAAAACAAAAAATATGGCTAAAAAAACAAAAGTATTGACATTCAAATGGGCTGACGGCACCACCCACAGCCTCAAAGGGTATCATAAAGAGAAACCCAAAGCAGACACAAAGACCTTCAAAAGTCGCTACAAGGCCAAGCAACTCCCCAAAAAGGTGGACATGCGTGCCAATATGACCGAAGTGGAAAACCAAAAGTCGGTATCTTCCTGCACCGCCAACGCCGCTGCGGGCGCATACGAATACCTCATAAAGAAAAACCAAGGCATCAACTACAACGTCTCGCGCCTGTTCCTATACTACAACGCCCGCAAGGCAGACCTCGAAAAAGGCAAGAAGATGACAGACAACGGCTCGCGCATCGGCACCACACTCGATCAGATGCAAAAGAAAGGCTGTTGCAGCGAGCGCACGTGGCCATACAGCGAAAAGAAGTCGGTAGTAAACCAAAAACCATCCACCGAGGCCTACGACGAGGCCAAGCAATACAAGGTGAAGGATGTGGAGTACATTGACGACGACGTAGAATCTTGGAAAGCCACCCTTGCCGAAGGTTACCCGATAATATTTGGCATCGACCTCTACGACTCCTTCGACCGAGGACGCAACGGCCGCATCCCCGACCCTTCCGACGACGAAGTGCGCCGCGCCGAACATGGCGGACACTCAATGCTTTGCGTAGGATATTCTGACGTTGACAAGGTGTTTATCGTCCGCAATTCGTGGGGCAAATCGTGGGGCGACAATGGATATTGCTACATGTCGTACAAAAATGTGATGGCGCACAAGGACGTCAATTGGATTATCAAGACCGCCGACGAGGTGGAGGACAACGAAGACGAGTGGGACGACGACGAGGAATCGCTCTTTGTAGATTTCAAAGACGAATTTTCCAAGATGAGCGACGAGGATTGGCGCGACTTCAACGACGACATGGGCGAATACGGCTTTGAGTACCGCGTAGGCGCGCTGTTTCTCTCAGCGGCATGTGCCGACGGCGACCTGTCTGACGAGGAAGTAGAATCTGCCGCCGTACATCTCAAAAACATCCTCAAATTGTTCAACATCAAGCAGAAACCCAAGAAAATCCTCCGCAACTGCCTCGCGCTCATCATCGGTCAAAAAGACTTCAACAAGGACACCGTGGACATTTTTGAGTCGTACCTCTCGCGTGAAGCCCTCATCAACATCTACAAGCAACTCTGGGAAGTTGCCCAGGCAGACGAAATGGCAGACGACGAAGAGTATTTCATCACCGACATTGCCGAAGTTTGGTTTAGCGGCGAAGACCAAGACACCTATCTCTCCCTCGCCTACCCCGACGAATATTACGACAACGACGATCTCGACCTTGATTTCGATTACGACGACGATGACGATTTCGATTCATTCTTCGACGACGATTTTAGCGACGATGATGACGACGAGGAGGATGATGAAGATGACGATGAAGAAGATGATGATGAAGATGATGATGACGATGACGATGACGACGATGATGATGACGATGATGACGATGATGATGACGATGACGATGATGATGACGATGATGATGACGATGATGACGACGATGATGATGACGATGATGACGACGATGACGACGATGATGACGATGATGATGACGATGACGATGACGATGACGATGAACTTATTGTTGAACTTGACGAAGAATTTGATGACATGGACAGCAAGACCTCCAAAGCCTTCGACAAAGCAATGGGCGACTACGACTTTGTGGAGCGACTTGCGGCATTGTTTATGGTGGCATCGTCTGCCGACCTCACCCTCACCGACGACGAATTAGAATCGGCGATAGACCACATCAAAGACACCCTCGACACCCTTGGCAGCGAACGCAACGCCCGCGTCATCGTACACCGTGGCATGGCGGCGGCTGTGGGCATCGAAGATTTCATCGACGACACCGTAGATATATTTGCCAACTACCTTTCGGTGGGTGCGCGATACAACATCTACCGTCAGATGCTCGAAGTGGCGAGTGCCGACGACGACCTCAACGAAGACGAAAAAGACCGCATCTCCGCAATTGGCGAACAGTGGTTTGACGACGAGGACAACAGCGTCCAACTCCAATATCCGGACGACTTTTTCGACGATTAAATACCATTCCATTAGTTTTTTTTAACCAGCACCACGGATTCCAAGGAAAAAAAATCTACGGATTCCGTGGTTTTTTGTTAATAATTGTTATATTTGTGGCGTTATAATAACGAATCAAAGTACCAGAAGGGAAAAATGAGATAATAATTTACAATTAAATACATCATAAAACATGAAAAGACTACTAATCTTCATTATAGCAATGATAATGGCGCAAGCATCCATGGCGCAGCAGGACAAGCCCGCATACATTATCCTGCAAACAATGATGCAAAAATACGACGTCGCCTTCACTCAGGAGAACCTCGACGGGGCAGACTGGGGCAGTCCAAAAGAAGAAGGTCTGATTTGCCGTTTTGGCGCAGAACCTGTCAACTATTCACTCATCTGTTTCCCTCACAAAAAGGGCGGCTACTTGGCAGTGCTGTTTGCCGAGGATATGTCAACCTTCGAGTTGAACAGTTACACCTTCTACTACAAGGACGGCGAAATTACCAACCCGACCGACGTACTCCCCTTCCCTACTATTGACGACTACTACTCCAACGCCGCACAGTTTCCCAAAGACGCCCACGACGAAATCGCTAATTTGATAGGATACCCTATCTACAACTACGAACCCAGCACGAAACAACTGACAGCAACCTACCTCCTCCTATTCTCCGAAAGCGACGTAATCAAAAAATACATGCAGGCTCGCAAGGCAATGACAGGTCCACAGATTCACTACACCTGGGACGGCGAACAATTTGTCCGCATCCCCACAAGCAAACCGTTTGACGAAGATCTGAGTATCTTTGGCGTGGAGGGATACGTTGTCAAAAATCCCGAAAACATCGCCAAAGAGGCCATCAAGGCATATTTCGCCACAGACCCCTTTGAAATCGGACTTTCGCAACAAGAATACTGGGACAAATATGGCTTTGACGTCATTATTTCTTCGTCAACAATAGCAGAGACAATGGGCATATACTTGAAGGAAAAAGAAGCGGCCCGCAAATTGCGTATTGCCTGCTACGAGTTCAAAAAAGGCGGCTTCCTCGTAATATGCAGCGAATCTATGACCCAAAAGGTTGAAATGTTTTCGTTCAAGGACGGCAAACTTACACCGCTTCCCAACGCCTTCCCGCAATTTGACTCCGACCAAATCAAAAGCCTGTCCCCGTCGGCAATCATACTGGAAAGCGGCTACTACATCGACCATTTCACCTACGACGGCTTAGAAATCCACCGCACAAACTTTGACATGGATACAGAAACAATGTCAATTATCAATCATGGCGACACTGTGACTTTCTTCAAATGGGACGGCGAAAAATTCATTAAACAACAGTAACATGGCAATATCAACCAACATAAAGAACCTCACCGACCTCGCCCTCCGCGACCGCGTACTCACCTACAAGGAGCGGCAGGTAATCGTGGAGGCGGCATTGAAGGAAGGCACCAACATACAGGAAATCAACGCCTTCCTCGACGACGCATACCGTGAGCGGCTCAAAACCTATTCCAAGGAGCAACTCAAACGCTGCCCGCACTGCGGCGCACAGATACCGTTGGTATCGGACGTGTGCCTGTTTTGCGGCGAAAAACTCGACAATACCGAGCCTCAGCCCAAACAGACCACCACGCCGCCACCATACATCACGGGCGACGCCGCGCAACAAATCCAAGCCGAAAACGCCCGCACAGCCGTAGAGCAGCACAACCTCAAAACCTGTCCCGACTGCGGCGCACCGTTTCCCCTCGTGAGCAACGTCTGCACACATTGCGGACACATCCTCCACGAACAGCAAGGCTCCGACCTCAACGTCAAACGCCTCATCGAAAACATCCAACAGAGCATCGACGAAATCAAAGCCACGCCGCAGCCTACGGTCTGGGAAGTGATATGTTACAGAAAAAAACTATTCATCTTCTTTTTCGCGATGATACTACTCATACCCGCCATCAAAGGTTTTTGGTTCTTTACAAGCACCACGCCTATAATAATATTGTTCGTAATATCGGCATTGCTGTGGTGTGTGGCGGCGTTTGTAGGCGAAAATAGTTACTTCTTCAACTGGCGGGCGGCACAAAAAATCACCATAGAAGGCAAGTCGCCCGTGCAGTTGGCAGACCGTCAGTTTTACTCGGCAATACACCGCGAGGAGATGTACGCCGCGCAGATACACACGCTCTACGGCAACAACACCGAGGCGCAGAACATTCTGAGCGAATATTCAGCCCTTGTAGCCGAATACAAAAAAGCCCACACCCACAACCGCAACATGCTCACAATAAGCATTTTGGGAATTTTTGCGGCAATGATTCTGATGCTGTCAATCACGCCGTCATCACGCCAACTCTACAACAACCAACTTGAAGCGTTCCCAGAGTTTTACGGACTTGCCGACAAAAAAATCCCCCTCCATATCAACGAGCAACTCCCCGTCTCCTCCGAACTCGCGCCATATATCACGGTATCGGGCAACGCAGTGCTCACCTACGACATACAGCCATTAGACGGACATTACATCCGCGCCTCCGAATCCGAAGCCAAGATTGCGCTGCGAGTGAGCGGCATACGCATCAATCCCATCGGCGAATTGACCGATTCGTTGCAGGCGTTCAATCTGCGCCTGATATTTTTGGACCAAAACGGCAACCCAATAGACACCGGATTTGGCGACATGGACGCGGCACAGACCGAAGACATCTACTACCTCGACAGCAAACTATGCAAAGGCGAAGGCGGCTACGTGGAATTTGTGTCAGACTTGGTGAATTTCGATGTTACCGATGGATGGCGTTACCACAATCTATATAACACTATCAACAGCATCAGTTCTTACTCAATCTATTAAAAACCAACACGTTATGGAAGACATCAAAACACGATTCCAACAGATTTCCACCGAATTGGAAAGCCTTTTGGAACAATACAAGACCTGCTACCCGCGCAATTTGGGGCAGATGATACGCCACAACACAGGCAAGATATTGGCATTCTCGATGCTTATAGTGTTCGTCCCGTTTGTGCTGAGCATGTCGATCACGGCAATCATATTTGCATTGGTGGCGTTTCCGGGGCTTATGATGTTTGCCGTGCTTAATATGCACATGGGCAACGACGAAGTAGCCAAGGAATGGAAAAAGACCGCCATCGGCATCCCGATTTTGGGCGACGCCGACGACGAGGGCAATTTTTTCCGTCAAATACAATCCACGAAGGCACAGACCGCCCCGCTCTCACAATATCCCGACGTACACAATTATTTGGAAGGGTACGACAAACGGTTTTATTCCGCCGTCGATACCAAAAAGAAAGTGCGCCGCCAATTCAAACAGTTCATCCTGTACAGCCTTGCGGTCATCATTGGACTCAGCATATTTTTTGGGGCGAGGTTGGGATACAAAGGCGTAGATGACACCGTGGACGATGCCGTAGAATACATGAACCTTGACATTCCCGAACTCCTCGGCGCACAAAAAGGCCAACCGTTGTTCACGTTGAAGAATATGGATTCAGGCAGCAAGGCGGAATTTTATTATGAAGACAAATACTTGAAATCCAAAGGCTTGCAAAAACCATCGGGTGAAGCATCCATGTATATCTTCACCTTCACCGACAAGGACGGCGTACCAATCCCCCGCAGCCCGCGCATCAGGCTCGAAGAATCCGACCAAGAGATTTACACCGAGTTTGTGGGCGAAAAAATTGATTTTGCGGTGTTCAAGATTTTGGAATACGTCCGCGACAACCAACAGGATTTGCGCTACAAAGTGGAAAAAATAAACGTTCAATAATTTTTTACAATTATGAATTACAAAAGACTAAAAGAAAAACGCAACATCATCTTATTGGTGATATTTTTCTGTTGCTTAGGTGGCTGCAAACTCACTTACGATTACGACGACAGAAAGGATATAGAACGCACCGACATCCTCAACCATCTGCCCATACTCTACTCACAAGAGTCAATCGCAGAAGCCATCCACGCCCCAGAAACCAAGGAATACATGTTTTTGGGCTATCAGTTTGATAGTTACGACCCCGTCAAAGACCCCGAGAAACTACTTGACGGCGAATACATCTACATCAATTACACCACCTACACGTGGGAAAAAAAGACAAAAGAACAGTTTGGCCGCAAAGAAAAATACTACGATTGGAGTTCAGGCATGAGCCACCTCCCCAAGTACGCCACAGTCTATCTGGACAATGGCATAGAACTCGACTGCTTCCGCTTTGCGGAAATCGAGGGCGCAACCCTCGACACCACCCGCTATAAGGATTCCAAGCACAAGACCAGATACAAGTACCTGCTGCCATCACAGAAATTCTCCTTCATTGCCGAACTTGGCAACCACAAGGCAGAAATCGGCTACAAAGGCGCAAGAGCACTAATTGTAGGCAACGACCGCGAAGCACTCATCGCAAAGACCAACAAAGAATCAAGTTCGTTTGGCATCCTGTTTCTCCTGCTCGCCGCCAGCATTACAACACTCGTATTAATCTACCGAGACATGAAGAAAAACTAAAACACTCATCAACCATGAAAAGACTCTCAATCATCCCCCTCCTCGCCCTCGTAATCGCATCCTGCGGCGGAGGCTCCAACAATCAGACACAGACCCAAGGCGGCGACAACGCAACCACCGCCGAACCCACCACGTCCACGGCTACAACCGCCGAACCCGACTCGCCAAAAGACCCCTGCATACTATTTGCCACCGGCGACATCAACCGCGACGGCAATCGCGACTCCGTGGCAATCAGCGCAAGGGAATGGCAGGACGAATTAAACGAAAAACATCTTATAGCCAAAAGCCTCCAAATCTTCTTTGGCGACAAAGGCGGCAGATACACCCTCCACAAGGACATCGACGCTTCCAAACTCGGTGCCCGCTACGGCTTCGAAAACGACGAAGAGTTCGCATCCTACTTCCATTGGGACACCCTCGCCATCTCCCAAAACGGCGAACTCATCATCAGTTATTGCTTCGGACTGGACGGCTCCTCAACACCTACCTACAAGGCGCGCTACGATGGCAACGACCTCCGCGTATTCTACTACCAAAACGACGACGAAGGCGAAGCATATTATTCATTCACGTGCGACCTCACCAGCAAAAAATTCAGAACCGAAGGCGAAGACTACGTAGTAGATGCTGACGAATGTCATGTCCATACCCGCACCGGCAACGTCCAATACTCCCAACTCCCCAAACTCGCCGACATCTTTGGCAAAGGCTTGGAGATAGACTGGGAATCGGAGCAGCGCACCGCCAACGACCTATCCTACAAAGACCTCTACTCAGACATCAAATATACCAACGTGGAGGAGACAAGACTCATCCGCAACAACTGCGACCTCCAGGAAGTGTGGAAATGGATAGACCGCAAGCCCGACGACGCAAAGGGCAAAAAAGAACTCTCATTCAAAGGCGTCGTGGCGGAGTATTCAATAAGTGTCAACGACGGACACTGTACCCGTACCCGCTCGCTCCACAGTTACGAAAAGGGCGGCGGAGAGTACATTGTACTCGACATCTACAAACTCGCCTGCGAAACACAGTCGGGCACATACAATCTGTCTGAACACGAAATCACCGAGTACAGTTACAAGGACGGCAAACTCTCCAAAATCCGCCTCCAAGACGAATTGAAACCATACAGCAAAGAAGGCTACGATTCGCATTTCGACGAGGAGAACGCATACGGACACATGGGACACAAGATTGTCTTTATGACAAGCGGCGGCGACGAAACAGTATTTGAATGGTACAACGACAAGTTTGTACTCCGCAGCGGCGGCACCCAATCAGCATCCGCCGACAACAACGTCGCCAAAGAAGTTTTCAAAAAGCAATTCCCTTCAACCAAAAACATCGACTGGTACGAAGACACCCCGTTGAAGTGCTACGGCTACCCAGAAAGCGAGTGCGAAGGCTGCGGCGCGAGCGAAGGTTTGGCTTGTTATCCGCTCAAAGACGGCGGCTACCTTATCACATTCGTGTCAGAATTTAGCGG
>JAEEGL011614126.1_pt1 | contig 26140 bp, 22 predicted proteins | sample 9134231 | NCBI WGS metagenome assembly JAEEGL01 (sample SAMN16246548, study PRJNA631951) | gut metagenome | biome: gut microbiome; feature: rumen; material: fiber-attached | host: Bos | place: Iran: Karaj | collected 2018-10
GTAGTGAAGAAGTAATAAATAGTAGAAAAAAATATGGCTCTAATAAATTAGAAATAAGAAAGAAAAATTCATTTTTAAAATTAGTTTTTGAATCTTTAAATGATCCAATTATTAAAATGCTATTAATTGCTCTTTGTATAAAAATTCTTTTTTTATTTAGAAACTCTAATATATATGAAACAATTGGAATTGCTATTTCAGTGTTTTTAGCATCTTTTATATCTGCATTATCTGAATATGGTAGTGAAAAAGCATTTGAAAAATTATCTGAAGAAAATAATCATATTCAAATAAAAGTAATTAGAAATAATAAAAAGGAAATTGTTGATATTGATGAAGTAGTAGTCGGTGATATTGTAATTCTAGAAAGTGGTGATAGAATCCCAGCCGATGGTATTATTATAAATGGAGAATGTTCAACAGATGAAAGTATGCTTAGTGGAGAAAGTAAAGAAAAATTAAAAGAAATTGGATCACATGTATATAAAGGTAGTGTTGTTTTAGATAAAAAAGCTTTAATGATAGTTAAAAAAGTTGGAAAGAATACTTTTTATGGAAAAATATCAGATGATATACAAGAAAAAAATGCTCCAAGCCCATTAAAAGAAAAATTAACTAGACTTGCTAAAATAATTAGTTTATTTGGATATATAGGAGCATTATTAGTTTTTATATCATATATGTATAATGCTGTATTAGTTCCATATAATTATGATTTTAGTGTTTTACTCAATAAGAGTATAATATTACCACATTTATTATATGCATTAACACTATGTGTTGCAGTAGTTGTAATGGCTGTTCCAGAAGGACTACCTATGATGATAACATTAGTATTATCATCTAATATGAAAAGATTACTTAAAAAGAATGTATTAGTAAGAAAATTAGTTGGTATAGAAACATCAGGATCATTAAATGTTTTATTTACTGATAAAACAGGAACATTAACAGAAGGAAAATTAAAAGTAATTAAATATATTAGTCCAACATTAAAAGAATATAATAATATAGAAAACAATTATGATATTTTATATCAATCAATGATTTATAATAATGAATCATTTTTTATTAATAATAAAGTTGAAGGGGGCAATATAACTGATAAAGCAATACTAGAATTTATTAATTCTGATAATAGAAATAAATACAAAATTTTAAATAAAAAAATATTTAATAGTAAATTAAAGTATTCTAGTGTAACAACAAACTATAATAATCAAACTACTTTTTATAAAGGTGCTTATGAAGTATTAATTAATAAAGTAACAAGATATTTAGATGAAAATGGAAAAGAAAAAATTCTTTTAGATAAAAAAGATATCAATAATTATATTTATAATATAACTAAAAAAGGTAATAGAATTATTACACTTGCTATGTCAAAAAAAGATGATTTTGAAAATCTTACTTTAGTTGGTTTTTTAGTATTAAAAGATAAAATAAGAAAAGATGCTTATGAAGCAGTTAATCTTATAAAAAAAGCAGGAATAGATATTATAATGGTAACCGGTGATGCTAAAGAAACAGCAGAGTCTATTGCAAAAGAATTAAAGATAATAGATAGTGAAAATGATATTGTATTAACGAGTGAAGAATTTAATAGAATGAATGATGAAGATATTAAAAAAATATTACCTAATTTAAAAGTATTAAGTAGAAGTTTACCTGAAGATAAAAATAGGCTTGTTAAAATTAGTAAAGAATTAGATTTAGTAGTTGGTATGACTGGAGATGGAGTAAATGATGCACCTGCTCTAAAAAGAAGTGATGTCGGTTTTTCGATGGGAAGTGGAAGTGAAGTTGCAAAAGAAACAAGTGATATAGTAATAATTGATAATAATATATCTTCTATTGCTGTTGCAATTCTATATGGAAGAACAATATTTAAAAGTATAAGAAAATATGTTGTATTTCAATTGAGTGTTAACTTGTGTTCAGTAATGCTGAGTATAATTGGTCCATTTATAGGAGTATTATCCCCAATAACAGTTATTCAAGTATTATGGGTTAATATGGTTATGGATACTTTCGCTGGACTTGCATTTTCTTTTGAACCAGCATTTATTGAATATATGAATGAGTTACCTAAAAATAAAAATACAAATATTATTAATTCATATATGAAAAATCAAATATTTTTTGATGGATTATTCTCAATGATAATTAGTGTATGGTTTTTGAAATCAAATTTTATAAATGAAATATATAAAACTAATATAAGTGATAAATATATGATGACGGCATTTTTTGGATTATTCATTTTTATAGATATATTTAATGCATTTAATGCAAGAACTTCACATATTAATACTTTTTATGGATTATTTAAAAATAAAATATTTATTATTATATTTACATTTATTATGGTTGTTCAAATAATACTAATATACTTTGGTGGTGAATTATTTAGGACTACTGGTTTAACTATTTATGAATTTGAAATAATGATAATTGTTGCTTTTTTAGTTATACCATTTGACATCTTAAGAAAAATATTATTAAAAATAAAAAGAGCTAAAGTTGGGTTTTAGCTCTTTTTAATACTAGTGCTCTTTGGTACTCACTTTTCATAAGTGATAATTCTATATTTCTTTGATTAAAATATGAAACCAATTCTTCAAATTCATCTTGCTTGAAATTCATTTTCAAATCATTAAAATAAAATGAATGCAGTAAGTACAAATTATATAAATCGGGATATCTTCTTAAAGAATCAGTAGAATGTGAATATATTGGAACATGTAATCCATTATGATATCTTGGATAAATGGAGTATTTACTATCCATATATATATTATCTATTATTTTTTTTGTACTTTCATCTAACTCTATTTTCATTGATTTAATAAGATTTTTTATATAAGATGGATCATTTATTCTATATGTATAAGGTAAAGATTTATTACACATTATTGTAGCTATTAATACACCATATAATACCATTAATTCAGAAACAATCTTATCACCTTTACTTGTTTTTAATTCTTTTTCATTAGATAGATTTTCTTTTTTACGCCAGTACTCCTTTTTTAATGGATTTTTACTATCTAAAATACTTGCAACATCATATAAATCATATAATGGTGGTGATAATAAATTATCTTTTGTAATAAATAAATTATTACATTTTTGATAACTAAGATTATAAGATGCTTTGATAACATTTTCAGTTATATAATAATTAATAATATCACCATTTTTGCTAATAGTAACATACATTGAAATAACATTTCTTGGTTCATTTTGATAAAGAGATAATTGTCTTTCTAATTCTTTAGAAAACAAACTTGTTTTAGGATTGTATAAGCATTTATAATTATTTTTAGCAATTAAATCTTCTCTGGATTGTGGTTTTACTATTGTAGTTGGATCAGCAATATGAATACCTACAATATAGTTTTCACCATCTTTTTTTATACTAATTCCATCATCTCTTAGCTTTGTTTTTTCTCCGTCTATAGTAAGTATAAATTCATCATAGTATGAATCACTTGGAATATGAATATTTGGTTTACTAAAATCAGTAATTATTCCATATTTATTTATTATTTCCTCAGGCTTTAAACCTCTTTTAACTCCAAATAGAATCATATATATTTCATTTGCAAAAAGATTTGTTTCATCTGAAACTTCATTTAGTTTTTCTACATATTCTTTTTTATTAATATTTGATGTATAGAATACTTTTAAAAGAGATATATAATAATAAATATCACATGTATTATTTTTTATAGCATAAAGTGCCAAATTAAATATATAGTCAAATATATCGTTTTTATTTATTAATAGTACACCTTTATTTGTATTTAATAGTTTTTTAATTATATTAATTTCTTCTTTTCTTTCAATTAATCGTATTAATAAATTTTTTAAATCATCTAAGTTTATATTTTTATCAAGTATTATTTCATCCATTTTATTAGCTGCATCCATAAATACTTGATTATTAAATTTATTAGCATTTGCTAAAAGTGCTTCTCTTGTTTTTTTAATTCTTTTTCTATTTATAATAACGTCGTCTTCATTAAATTCTGTATTATTACATATTTGAAATAAAAAATTGACACCATTAGTAATGATTAATTCAAAAAAGATGTTATTTTTTATATCACCAATTTCAGAATTTAAAAATTTAAAAGTCTTTCTTACTAATTGTTTATCTGATACATCATAATAGTCTTTTATTTCATCAATTTTTTCTTGACTAAAATTACCATTTTGAATAAATTTTGAAAATGTATCATGATCTTTCATATGTAAGTCTCCCTTTTAATAATAACATATTATTGTTTAATAAGACAAGGTTATTGTGGTATAATTATTATGAGGTGTAGTATGTTTAAGTATAAAAAAATTAGCTTATATATTTTAACATTTCTTTATATTATTTTTTCATTTATAGAATTCATTATATATTTGAAAGTTGAGAATACTATTTTTGGTTTATACTATTTAATTTCTACTATGGTTTTAATATTTTTATTAGTGCCATGTGTTTATAATTATAATAGTAAGCATAATAATATAAGAATTAGTAAATTAATAATAGTGATTTTACTTGGAATTTTTAATAGTTTTATTCTTTCAAGTATTATTTTGAATGGTTATAACTACACTGATGGCTCAGAAAAATATATTAATAGCATTTTTATTTTTAAAAATATATTGAAACCTATAATATACTTTGGATTATTAATAATTACTATTTTTGAGACAAAATTAGTTAATTTAACCAGAAAAAATAATCAAAAAGGTTGACTAATCTTTTTTTTTTGTTATAATAAAACACGTTTAGTTAATCCATATGTATGAAAAAATGAACAAAAGTTTGACTTTTTTCGCATATTGTGGTATAATCTAATCACTTTTTTCAAAGGGGGTAAAATTATGAAAAATGAATTAGTAGAAGAAACTAAAGATATATGTAAAGACATATATGAATCATTAAAAGCTAAACATGCTGAATTAAAAAAAGAGGGAGCAGGAGTTACAATTCTTAATGAATTAGTTAAAGATATGAAAGCAGCTATAAGACTTTATAATGATGTTGATGAAGAAAATGCTGAAATAATTCGTACTGAAGCAATTAATCTTGGAAAAAATATAAATTATAAATATCATATATTAGAAGATGTTGCTCCTGAACTATTGCAAGATGAAGAATTAGATGATGACGATGAAGAAATGACAGATTCTAGAAAAGTTGCAAGAAAAGAAAATGCAAAAAGAAGTATTGCTGCTGAATTAGCTTTAGTAACTGCATTAGCAGGTATTACTGTTCATTCTGGTTGTTTAAATAAAAAAATCAGAAGTTATCTTGAAGCTAGAACAGAAACTGTAGAGGAAGTTGAAGAACCTGTTATTACAAAGAAAGTTGCTGAAGTAAAAGAAACACCTGTAGTAACACCTGTTGTACCAGTTGTACCAACAATGGAACCAACAGCTGAACCAACAGCAGTACCAACAGCTGTTCCAACAGTTGCACCAACAGTTGCACCAACTGCAGAGCCAGTTCAAGTACCAGTAATAACTTTATCAAATACTGCAACACCTGCACCACAACAATTAGTGCTTGGTGAATATGGTACATTCTTTGATGTAGAAGATGATGAACAAGTAAATGCAAGAGCTCAATACATTTATGATAATTATTTTGCAAATAATAGTTCATTAACACCACAACAAAGACAATTAATTACACCAGAAAATATTGCTAATACAATTAGAGTTATGAATGGTGTATTACCAATTGATCAAAATGGTAATCAATTTATGAATGGAACAACATTAGACGATTATACAAATATATTAGTTGAAATGGTTGTTAATGTTGGATCAAATGTAAATGATCATTATGAATTCTTCCCATCACATTTATTATTTGTTGATGGAAGTCCTGAATCAGAATTTGTTAAGTCATATGATGTAATTTATGATAAATTAGTATATTCATTAAATGAACATGATGATGAACAAGTACAAGATGCAATTGCATGTCTTGGATTAAAATTCAATAAAGAATGGTTCTTACAAGGTATGTATGGAGATGTAAATCCACATCTAATGGACTCTGATAAGAAATATTTGTTATTTATTACAACAATTGAACCATATAATACTACAGCAAGAGAATGGCATTTATCAGAAAAGAAACCAGTTTGTATTAAAGGCTGTAAAAATTATGAAACAGGAGAAGAAGAATTAATTTCTGTTAATGATTTACAAACAGCTTTAGAAACAGGTGCTTGGAATCATATAGGTGCTAAACTTGGTGGAATGGATGTTGAAACACATTCTTGGCTTGAAGATTATTATGAAGTATTATTTGAAGCATTATCATGGAAATACGATCATAGACAAACATTAAGTAAAACTTATTAATTTTTAGGGGGTTTTGATTATGTATAGTAATGAGAAGAAAAATGGATTTAGTGTTTTAGATCTATTAGTAAAAATTATATTTGCTGCTATATTTATATTTATATTAATTTGGTTATTCCAAAAGAAAATTCCTAATGTTAATATGACTCCATTCTATAGTAATGTATTTAGAGAAAATATTAAATATATGCAAGAAGCTGGTGAAAGTTATTTCACTAATGATAAATTACCAACAGTAAGTGGTGAAAGTGTTAAATTAACACTTGAAGAAATGGAAAGATTAAATCTTGTCTTACCATTTGTTGATCAAGATGGAAATGCTTGTAATAAAACAGAATCTTATGTAAGTATTACTAAACTTGAAGGAGATTTAGGATATGAACTAAAAACAAACTTAGTTTGTGGAAAAGAATCTAACTTCACTGTTAAAACTTTAGGATGTCATGTTTATTGTCCAAATAATGGAGTTAAATGTGATTGTAATTGTAATCAAGAAAAGAAATGCTCTTATGAAAAAATTACAGAATATCAATTTAAGAAATTAGTATCAGGAACTAAAGTAAAATATAGTTGTGATAAGAAGTATTCTTTAAAAGGTAAATACTGTTATAAAATGGTATTAGAAGATACTAAGAGTGCTCTTGTAACTAAAACAAGAGAGAAAACTTTAACTCAAGATGCAAAATTAATTACAGAAGAAGCAAAATATAATTTATTAAAAACAGTTGTAACACCTGTAACTGATACAAAAGATGCTACACCAGTAACATCAACTGATGTTAAAATGGCAACACCTGTTGTAACTACAGATACAAAAGATGCAACACCAGAAAAAGTAAAATATACTTGTACTAAAGTTAAAACTGAAACAAGATGTACAACAAGAACTGTTAAGAATCCATATTCATGTAATTGTAAAACTACAATTGTACGTGGAAAATCAACAACAACTTGTGATACATGTTATGAAACTGTTCAAGTTCAAGATTGTAAAGATGTTGAAGTAGAATATGATGACACATGTACAAAAACAGTATATAATTGTAAGAAATATGATGGTTATACATTAAGTGGAAAGAAATGTATTAAAGAAATTACAACATATAATTGTAATAAATATAGTGGATATACATTAGATGGAAATAAATGTAAGAAAACTACAACAACTTACAATTGTAATAAATATAGTGGATACACACTAGATGGAAAGAAATGTAAAAAGACTACAAATACTTATAGTTGTCCAAAAGGAACTGATGTTCAAGAAGGAAGCGGAGCAAACTTAAAATGTTATCAAGTTATTGCTGGAAAAACATACTATAAATGTACTGATAGTACTTATACATTAAGCGGAACTAAATGTTATAAAGTAGTTAGTGAAACATATACAGATAAAGATTGTTCAAAATATAAAGGATATGTTTTAGAAGGAGATAAATGTAAATTATATAAAACAGATAAAGTAAAAGCAAAAGTTACTAAGACTTCTACTTCATCATATAGTTATAAATGGAGTACTTCTAAAGAATTATCTGGATGGACTGCTACTGGAAAAACAAGAACTGTAAAAGGAAAAAAGGTTTGTAAATAAACCTTTTTTTATTGATAAAAAGTACCAAATGTAATAAAATTATTAAAGAGGTACTTGAATGAAAAAAAATAATATTATTTTTGTTATTATTGGATTATTTGTAATAATTGTATTTGGAATTGTAGTTATTTCATTAAATGGAAAAGTAATAAATTATAAAGAAAGAAGTGTTGATGATTGGTATAATGACATTACGAATAATAAAGAAGTTCTAACAGTATTTGGAGCATCTTATTGTAGTCATTGCCAAGAGTATTATCCAGTTATTTCAAAATTAGCTAGTAAATATGATATAAATTTATACTTTTTCGAAATAGATACATTACAAAAACAAGATAGTGATGCTTATTCAAAACTAATGAATTCATTTGAGATAAGTGAGTTTACTGGTAGTGTTCCATTTTCATTTACAATTGAAAATAATAAGATCAAGAATTATAGAAGTGGCTATATGAGTAGAGATGATACTATTTCATTTTTAAAAGAATGGAGCTTTATAAAAAACTAGAAAACTAGTTTTTTATTTTTTATTATTGTATAATTTATATAGGTGAAGTATATGAAGAAATGGTTATTAATATTATTATCTATTTTTTTCATTATAGTTATTTTTAAATACAGATTTTCAAATTATTCTATTAGTTATAAAATAGATAATTTCAATGTTAAAACAGTTTATAGAAATAAGAGGCTTTATTTTGAAATAACTGATAATGATAAAGTATATAATTTTGATATATATGAAAAAAGATCTTTTAAAAAAACAATGATTAGTAAAATAGATATTTTAGAAGATGAAAAAACTAAATGTATTTATCCAACAATTAATAATTATAAAACATATCCATTATGTTATTATGATGGAGTTTATATGGATTATAATTTGATAGATTCTTCTATTTTAGATATATATAAAGAAGAGACTGTTGAATTACAAAAGCCATCTAAAGATTTTACATATTATAATAATTTAGAAAAGAATGAATATGTTGCTTTATGGAATTACAAAGGTTATAAAGTAATGAATGGTAATTATTATAATAATGTAGAATTGTTTAAGAACGATAAATATGATAATAGTCTAGCTTATATAATTGATAATACAATATATATGGCAAATAATGATGAAGAGCATGAATATACAAAATTAACTAGTTTAAATCTGGAAACATTAAAAAGTGAAGTAATAGAATTAAAGCATAATATAGATTTTGATTCTTATATAGTTGGTAATGTTAAAAATAAATTATATATATTTGATAATAAATTTTCTATTCTTTATGAAATAGATGTAAAAAAGAAAAAAACTACTATTATTGGAAATAATGAAAAAGGATATGTAAAATATGAAGATGGAAAATTTGTAACTTGTAGTAAATCTTTATATAAAGTAGATAAATTTAAAATAAATAATAATAATTCAAATTATACGTATTCAAGTGATGGTATGTATAAAAGTTTTAATGAAAATAATATTTTAAAAATAAAAATAAATAATAATGCAAATAAAATAATTAAAGAAAAAGATAATGCTATTTACTATCAATATAAAGATAATTTTTATAAATATGAACCATTAAATGGTAGTAGAATAATATTTTATAATTATGAATTAACATTTAATAGTAATAATACTATATTTGTATATAATAAATAATAATAAAATAAATGTGTAATTCATAGAATGATTAAGAATGCAAGTAATTGAATATCAATAATAATTATGTTAGAATTTAATTGGAGGCAATATATGAAATTTATTGAAGCAAAAAAAAGTGAAGAGAAAACACCAGAAGGAGTAACAATACATCTTGATGGATTTGATCAACTAATAGAAGCAAGAAATAATGGCCAATTTGCAGTATGGGAATTTGGAGATTTTGTTTCAACAACAGATGACATTCCAGAAAATTATAGTCAGTTAGAATATTCAGAATTAGTTAGACAAATGAAAGTAAAAGCATTTGAAAGACAAGAAAAATTGGAAAAAGCTGTTTCAGATTCAAAAAGTAATACTGGTATAAAAATGTAGATATAAAAAATAACACTTAAATAATAATTACATATAATACTTTAGGTGATAAATATGGAAAATATTGTATATAGTCCTTTCTATGATTCATATGAAATAAAAAAAGGAGATACATTATATCAAATATCTAAAGATTATAATGTTAATACTAAATTGCTTGCAGAATTAAACGGATTAAATATTGATGATTACATATATCCTGGACAAACTATATTAGTTCCTAAAAAAAATGTAAGTTATTATATTACTAAAGAAGGAGATACTCTTAAAGGAATTAGTGAAATATTTAATGTAAAAGAAAATGACATAATTAATAGTAATGATACTATTTATTTGACACCAGGACAAATGATATATTATAAAAGAGACTAAAAATGTAGTCTTTTTTTTATTATCATGATATAATTCTTATAGTAGGAGTTGGTTAGAATGGTAATTAAAAAACCATATGCATTTTTAATTAAACATTTTAGGCTTATTCATGCCATTCTTTTTGTTTTATTAATATACATTTTATCAAAATCATTTAGTATATATTCATTTTTTAGTAATTATGCAAAAACACTTTTATATGTAAATACCAATAATATGGCTAGTACATATGTATCCTCTACTCTTTTTATTGCAACAATAGTAGCTGTTATAGTCACATTTATAATCTATTATATAATGACTATGAAGCAAAAGAGTAATAAGTTATATCTATTTGTATTTATGTATTATTTAGTTCTTATATTCTTCTTTGTATATATACGTAGTGTTTTTTTAGGACTTCAAGAAACTTCAATTGACGTTGAAAGTATAAGAGCGATGAGGGATATAAGTATAATAGTAATTATTCCTCAAGTTATAATGCTATTTATTATATTAGGAAGAACTCTTGGATTTAATTTAAAACAGTTTGATTTTAAAAAAGATTTAGAAGAATTACAAATAGACACATCTGATAATGAAGAAGTAGAAGTTACAATTGGTAATGATACATATAAAATAGCCAGATTTTTTAGAAAAGTACTAAGATTAACTAAATATTTTGTATTAGAAAATAAAGTATTTGTTATAGGAACTTCTTCCATAATTGTTCTTGGTTTATCATTATTCTTATTTAATAAATTAAATGTTTATAAAGAAAGCTATAAAGAAAATCAAGTTGTTAATGCCTCATCTTTGTTTTTTAAAATAAACTCAAGTTATATAACACAAGCAGATAAAAATAATGTAATTATCTCAAATGGTAAACATTATATTTTAGTTGATGTATTTGTTAGTAATAAAACTCGTGTAAATCAAAATATTAATAGAAATACATTTAGATTAAAAATAGGTGATGAATTATTACTTCCATCATTTAATTATTCAAATAGATTTAATGATATTGGTGATGTTTTTAATCCTTTTGTATTAAAAGGTGGAGAAGATGCTAGTTTATTAGTAGTATTTGAGATTAATAATACTGATTTATCAAAGCAATATTTATTTAAAATTAATAATTTAATTAATTCATCTACTTCGACTACTTTTAAAGATGTTATAATAAATCCAATTAGTTTAAATGAGAATAAAGATGAAGGATCTTTTAGTATACCAAGTGAGATTAAATTATCAAATTCTATTTTAAAAGAATCAAGTGTTAATTTGTTGGAAGCAGAATTTGGTGATAGTTTTAAAGAAAAATATACTTATACATTAAATGGAAAGAAGAGAACAGCAACTTATTCTATCATACCAGAGTCAACTAATAAACGTGAAGTAACAATATTAAAATTACAAGCTAATATAAAAATGGATGAAGATGTATATTTAAATAAACTAATAAAGTATCCTGGTGATTTATTTGAACAGTATGGAATTATTAGATATAGATATCAAGGAAATTACGTTACTGTAAAACTAAATAAAATTAATGTTAATTATAATAAAGAAAATTATTGTTATATGGAGGTAACAAAAGAAGTATTAAAAGCAAATAAAATTGAATTAATATTACTAATTAGGGGCGTAAAGTATACATTTATCTTGAAATAGTGCATATAATTTGTTATAATTATTTGTACGTGGAACCATAGCCAAGTGGTAAGGCCCCGGTCTGCAACACCGTCATCGCCAGTTCGAATCTGGCTGGTTCCTCCAAGTAAAATGTAAAACAACCTTTATTGGTTGCTTTTTTTAATGTATATATATGATATAATAATAGTAGAAAGTAGGTATTGATATGAATAGAAAAGGATTTACATTAGTAGAACTATTAGCAGTTATTGCAATTGTAGCAGTATTATCTATAACAGTTGCTCCAAATATTATTAGTACATTTAATAAGTCAAAAAAACAAAATTTTATTACAGAAACAAGAGAAGTATGTAGAGAGGCATCTAATACATATTTAAGAGAAGCAATCATTACTGCTCAAGCAAAAAGTTATTATAAGATTAGTAATGATACATCACATGCTTTAGATTTAAGTGGAAGAAGCGAATTTAAATATTATGTTAAAGTAAATACTGATGGAGAAGTAATAGCAATACTAACTTATGATGGTACTAATACTATTTTGATAGTTAATTCTTCAGGTATAGAACCAAATGATATATCTGAAAGTGATATTACACTTAGTGTAGATACTTCAAATATGACTACTACAAAAGCTGAAAACTTATTAAGATAAAAAAGAATTGATATAATTCTTTTTTTATTTTACAAAAAAGTGTTATAATATTTGCGGTGAAGAAAAGTGGTAGAAAATTACTTTAAATTAGGTCAAGAACAATTAAAGAATTTAAATGGAAAAAAGAAACTATTACTTCATAGTTGTTGTGCTCCTTGTAGTAGTCATGTAATATCATATTTGACTAGTTTTTTTGATATAACAATTCTATATTATAATCCTAATATTTCACCAAGAAGTGAATATGAAAAAAGAAAAAAAGAACAAATTAGATTAATAAAAGAAATAGATAAAGTTAATGAAATAAATATCATTGATTGTGATTATGATAATGATTTATATGAAGAAAAAATTAAAGGATATGAAAATGAACCCGAAAGAGGAAGTAGATGTACTATTTGTTTTAATTTGAGATTAGAAAAAACTGCAAAAATAGCTAGTGAATTAAAATATGATTATTTTTGTTCTACTTTAAGTGTTAGTCCATATAAAAATTCTAAATTAATAAATGAAATTGGAAAAAAATTAGAAAATGAATATGGTATTACTTGGTTATATTCTGACTTTAAAAAAGAGAATGGATATAAACATTCAATAGAGCTTTCTAAAAAATATAATTTATATAGACAGGATTATTGTGGATGCAAATATTCTGTTAGAAATAAAGTACAAGATTAATAGTATTTTTTTTGTTTTTTTTGTATAATAATGGTGGTGAATAAAATGAATTATTTAATTGAAAATATATTGAGTAATATGGATTCAGTAACACTCGAAATGGTTATATTAATAATAGTTTGTATTTTATTAGTACTTGCTATTATTGTATTATCAATAATAAAGAAATTAGATAAATAATATTAGGAGAAGTAAAAAGTGAAAAAGAAAAAAGAAGAAAAAAAGTTAGAAAATAAAGAGTATAGTAAAAAAGAACTTAAAAATAAAGTTGGTATTTTTGTATGGTGGACATTTTGGATTATATATCTTGAAATGATATATAGAATTTTTGTAATAGGTGATTTCTTTTCAATGAATACATTATCTGTTATAGAATTTTGTGTTCCTTTTATAGTTGTTATGACTGTTTTAACAACTATATTTAATGAAAAAGCAAATAGAGTTTTAACAAATATTTATTCTTCTTTTTTAGCTATATTAATGCTTTCTCAAATTGTATATTTTAATTTTTATCATTCTATTTTTTCATTTTTTTCACTTACAACTGGAGCAGGCCAAGTAATGCAATTTTGGCAAAGAATATTAGAAATTATATTGAATATATGGTATGTATTTCTACTTGTATTAATTCCATTAATACTTTCAATTATATTTTGTAAAAGAATATTTGATTTTAAAAGATCAAGAGTTATTAAATATTTAATATTCTTTATTGTTATGAATTTATCTATACTTGGAATTATTTTACAAGTAAAATCTAGTTATGGTCTTTATTGTTTAGAAGATTTATTATATAAAACACATGCTCCTATGTTAACAATTAATAAAACTGGTTTATTTGCTATGGAAGGAATAGATGTATATAGATATGCATTTGGTTTTGAAGAACAATTAACATATTTTGATGATGATGAAGATGAGGTTGTTATAGAACCAAAAGTTGAATACAATATTACAAATATAAATTTTGATAAATTAATAAGTAAGACTACTGATAGTACATTAAAAAAGATGCATAAATATTTCAAATCAGTTCAGCCAACAGAGAAAAATGATTTTACTGGTGTATTTAAAGGGAAAAATATAATATTTATTACCGCTGAAGGATTTGATAAAATAGCACTTGATAAAAAGTTAACTCCAACATTATATAAAATGGCTAACACTGGTTTTGTGTTTAATAATTATTATCAACCATTATATCCAGTATCAACTAGTGATGGTGAATATATGAATTTAACTGGTTTAATACCAAAAGAAGGAGTATGGAGTTTCTATAGATCTAGCAATAACAATATGAAAATGTCTTATCCTAATGTATTTAAAAAGAATGGATATACTACATATGGTTTTCATAATCATACTTATAAATACTATGATAGACATTTAAGTCATCCTAATATTGGTTTAAAATATATTGGCTGTGGTAATGGACTTGAAAAGAAAATGAATTGTGATTTATGGCCAAATAGTGATATTGATATGATTAAAGTAACTACTGATTATTATTTCAAAAAACAACCATTTGCTACTTATTATATGACTGTTAGTGGACATCTTGAATATAATTTTGGTGGAAATAATATGGCTCGTAAAAACAGAGAAGCTGTTCAAGATATGAAAACGAGTGAAGCAGTAAAAGCTTATATGGCAACTCAAATAGAACTTGATAAAGCTATGGAAGTATTATTAAAAAGATTAGAAAAAGCAAAATTACTTGATAATACTTTAATAGTAATAGCACCTGATCATTATCCATATGGACTTTCTAAATCACAATTAAATGAAAGAAGTAAAACTGATAGAAGTGATAAATTTGAAAACTATCATACAACTTTAATTATGTATAATCCAAATTTAAGACAAAGAGAAATAAATACAGTTGTTAGTAGTTTAGATATTATCCCAACTTTATATAATTTGTTTGGACTTGAATATGATTCTAGATTATTAATGGGAAGAGATATATTTAGTAAAGAAGAACATATCGTAATATTATCTGATCGAAGTTGGATAACAGATAAAGGTACTTATAATAGTGTAACTGGTAAGTTCACACCGTTTAATAAAAAGGAAAAGGTAAGTCAAAGTTATATCAAAAAAATAAATTCAACTGTTAATAAAAAAGTAAGTATGTCAACACTAATACTTGATAAAGATTATTATAAAGCAGTTGGTTTAAAATGATATTAGACATTCCAAATATTAATGTAAAAGATATATTACTTAGTGGTTCATGTTTTAGGGTAATTTTAGAAAAAGATGGTAGTATAACAAATATATTAAGTGATAGAGTTATTAATTTAAAACAAGATGGTAATAAATTATATGTAAAATCTTCTAATATTGATAATATTAAAAATATTATATATGAATATTTTGATTTAAATAGAAATTATGATGAAATTAACGATGAATTAATAAAAAATAGTCCTATGTTAAAAAATATGGTTAATAAATGTAGAGATTATAGGATTTTAAATCAAGAATCATTTGAGATGTTTATTAGTTATATTATAAGTCAAAATAATAATGTTAAAAGAATATCAAATACCATAGCTAAAATATCTCATGATTATGGACAAAAGGTTATTTTTGAAAATAAAGAATACTATTTATTTCCTAAATATGATGTTTTAAAAAAATTATCTATAGAAGATTTTAGAAAATATGGTGTAGGTTTTAGAGATAAATATATAGTTGACTTTTTAAACAAATATGAAACACTAAATGATATAGAAAAATTAAGTACAAAGGAAGCATTAGAATTATTAATGAGTGTTAAGGGAATTGGTCTTAAAGTAGCATCGTGTATTTTACTCTTTGGTTATAAAAGACTTGATGTTTTTCCGATTGATACTTGGGTTAAACAATATATATCAACAAACTATAATATTAAAAATGACCAAAAGTCAATTATGGAATTTGCTAAAAAGAACTTTAAGGATTATAGTGGACTAGTAATTCAATATATGTTTCATGTAGAAAGAAATATAGAGGACTAAAATAGTCCTTTTTATTGACTTTTATAATTAAAATCTTTTATAATATAAACTTGTATTTAGAGGTGATAATATGCAAGAAAGAAGTAAAAAAATTGTTGATTTTTATATAAAAGCAAATCGCAATAAAGAAAAAATAGTATTATCTGATGATAAAAGAGATTATAGTGCTGCTGAAGTAACAGTTCTAGCATGTCTTGATGCCCTTGTTAGGTATTCTGTTTATGCTGATAATGAATTTAATTGGGATATTAATAAAGTAATTAGAATGATTTTAATTGGAAGTTTAGATAATGATATTAATATTCTTGATAATAGTGAAACAAATAATCAATTATTAAATGAATTAAAATATTCAAAATCTATTGAATCAACTATGGCAAAAGCTTCTGCATATAGAGCTTATTCAAAAAAAAGAGATTCAAGTAATGAAGTTAATTCATTTATGGATAATTTTTCTAAATTAAGAACTATGATTAGAAAAGGACATATATATTGGGGTACTAAAGGAAAAAGACTTGAAAGTATACTTGAACATGTATATGGAACTATGATTCTTGCACTAGGTATTGAAGGGGAATATGATTATAAGTTAGATTTTGATAAATTATTAAAAATGCTATTAATTCATGAAACGGAAGAAATTAAAATAGGAGATTTAACAGAATGGGATATTTCTAAAGAAGAAAAAGAAATGATAGGTAAAAAAGCTGTTCAAGATGTATTTAGTGATTTAATAGATAAAGATTATTATATAAAGTTAATTGATGAATTTAATGATCATACTTCTCATGAAAGTGAATATGCATTCCTTTGTGATAAAATGGAATATGATATGCAGGTTAAAATGTATGAAATGGAAGGAAGATATGATTTTGAACATAGACCTAGTAATGTTGTCACTAATTCTAGTTCAGTAAGAAGAATAATAGATAATGGAGCAAATAGTGTATTTGACGTTCATTATGAATATGATAAACATAGATATACTAGCGTTCCATGTATGCAACATATTTTAGAAGTTACAAAAAAATGTAAATAATTCTTGCATTTAATAATTTGTTGTGTTATTCTTTTAAAAGAGGAAAATAAGTATGAAAGAAATAACAAATACAATTATTAAAAAGAGTAAGAATAATTTAATAACTAGTAGATTTGTTGTTTTCTTTAATATTTAGTCTCATCATTTATTGATGGGACTTTTTTTTCTATCAAAATTTATTGTTTTAAAGGAGGATTTATATGAAGGGAAACAATAAAATGTTACTTGATGTTAATGACAAACCACCTGTACTAAAATGGATACTACTTTCATTACAACATGTATTCGCAATGTTTGGAGCAACTATTTTAGTACCAATTCTAGTAAATAGTACAGCAGGAAGTAATGTATTATCAATACCAGTTGCATTGGTATCAAGTGGTATTGGTACATTGATTTATATCGTATGTACTAGAGGAAAAAGTCCAGTTTATCTTGGAAGTTCATTTGCATTTATAACACCAATGGTTGTAGGATTTACTCTAGCTGGAAAATCAGGAGTATTTAGTGGAATTATGGCAGTAGGACTTGTTTATGTTCTAGTTGCTTTAATTATCAAACTTGTTGGAAAATCATGGATTAATAGGTTACTTCCACCAATTGTAGTTGGACCTATGATTATGATAATTGGTTTATCACTTGCACCAACAGCAGTAAGTGAAATAGGATTAAATGAAGCTGTTATTCCATGGAAAAATGTAGTAGTTGCATTAGTAGCATTCTTAACAACAGCAATTATTGCTATAAGGGGAAAAGGATTTTTTAAAGTAATTCCATTCTTAATAGGAATGGTTGCTGGTTATATAGCATCAATGATACTTGGTGTAGTTGATTATAGTTCAATAACTTCTGCTAAGTTTATTAGCATACCAGAGTTTTATATTCCATTCTTACATTATAAGTTAAATGCAGGAGCATTATTAACAATTGTACCTATTGCTCTTGTTACATTAGCAGAACATATTGGTGATCATAAAGTATTAGGATCAATAATTAATAAAGATTTAATAGAAGATCCAGGACTTGATAGAACTCTTATGGGAGATGGACTTGCAACATTTGCAGCAGGATTTATTGGAGGTCCAGCGAATACAACTTATGGAGAGAATACTTCTGTAGTAGGTATGACAAAAGTTGCATCAGTTTGGGTAACAGGACTTGCAGCTGTAATTGCAATCATATTTGGTTTCTTAGGAAAATTAACAGGAGTTATCTCATCAATACCAACACCAGTACTTGGTGGAGTAGCAGTTTTACTATATGGATTCATTTCAGTAAATGGTCTTAAAATATTAATTCAAAATCAAGTTGATTTTGGTAATACTAAAAATGTAGTTGTAGCTTCAACAATGCTTGTTTTAGGACTTGGTGGAGCAGCAATATCAATTATAACTAAAAATGTATCTGTATCAATTTCAGGTATGTCTTTAGCAGCAATAATTGGAATATTACTAAATTTATTAATACCAGAGGAGAAAAATTAAAATGAAAGAAGTAGTATTAAGTCATCCACTTATTACTCATAAACTGGCTATTTTAAGAGACAAAAAAACAGGAACAAAAGAGTTTAGAGAAATAATAACAGAAATAGCAGTACTTTTATGTTATGAAGCAACAAAAGATGCTAAACTTAAAAAAGTTACAATTGAAACACCACTTGAAAAATATAGTACTTATAAATTAAATGAAGATGATTATGCATTTGTACCAATTTTAAGAGCAGGTATGAGTATGGTAGATGGAATAATAACGGTTATCCCTAATGCGAAGATAGGTCATATAGGTTTATATAGAAATGAAGAAACACTTGAACCTGTTGAATACTATTATAAAATGCCGCTTAATATCAAAAAAAGAACTGTTATGATATTAGATCCTATGTTAGCAACTGGAGGAAGTGCACTTGCTACTATAAAAAAATTAAAACATGATGGAGTAAAGAAAATTAAATTCCTATGTGTAATCGCAGCTCCAGTTGGAATTAAAGCAATACAAGAAACATATCCAGATGTAGAAATATATTGTGCTAATGTGGATAGAAAACTAAACGAAATAGGTTATATTCTTCCAGGACTTGGTGATGCTGGAGATAGAGTATACGGAACAAAGTAATACAAAATAGTATTACTTTTTATTTTTTGTGATATAATGATTACATGATAAAGAAAATATTCAAAGAAAACTATCCATATTTAATAGTTATAGTATTTATAATATTATTGTTTCATTTTGTAATAAATTCTAATATGTTTGATTCAATTATAGAATTAGATAATACTTTTTTTGAAGTAATAAATGACTTTAGGTCAGATTTTTTAGATAGTTTATTCAAAGTATTAACTTGTTTTGGTAATATTTATATACCTGTTTTAATAATAATAGCTTTGTTAGTATTTTATAAAAATAAAAGAATTGGTTTATTACAAGGTGGTTGTTATGCTATTGCTGGCATTATCACTTATTTATCTAAAATATTCATTGCAAGACCAAGACCATTAGAAGCAATAATTAAAATGCCATCTAGTTATAGTTTTCCAAGTGGACATACATTAACATCAATTGTATTTTATATAATACTTGCTTATTTATTAACTATAAAAAGTAAAAAAGAAGTAAGAAATTCTGTAATAATATTAGCTACTATATTTGCATTATTAATATCATTTTCAAGACCATATTTAGGAGTTCATTATTTATCTGATATATTTGGTGGAATGATACTAAGTATTCCAGTACTATTAATGTTAATAAATATAATAAATAAAAATTTCAGAAAAAAAATAAGTGGAAAATAAACCACTTTTTTTCTATTTTATATTGAAAAATTAAATAATTATGTTAAAATATTATTACTGATGCAGGTGTAGTACAACGGCTAGTACGTGGCCTTGCCAAGGCTGAGGCGAGGGTTCGACTCCCTTCACTTGCTCCATTAGATAATTAAGTTTGGAGTAATCTGAACTTAATATATATAACTTATGAGAAATCATAAGTTTTTTTATTAAAAAAGTTATAGTTTAAAACTATAACTAAAATAATTTTTCTATTACATCTATATTTGTATCAAGTAAGTTATTTTTTAGTTCTTTTCCGAGTGAAGCATCTCCAATTATAGAACCATAGTGAATAGGTATTACAACTTTTGGACTAATTCTTTTAATTAATTTGGTTGCGTCATTTACATCCATTGTGAAGTGTCCACCAATTGGAATAAAAGCAATATCACATTTTACATTACTAGCTTCCTTTGTTGCATCTGTATCTCCAGCAATATAATATGTATTATCATTTATTGTTATTATATATCCAAGCCAATTATTTATTCTTGGATGAAATGGTTTTTCGTTATTATATGCAGGTATAGTTTTAATGATTACATTATCTATATTAATTTCATCAAATGGTTCTAAATATATGTAATCATTAAATTCTATTTTACTAATTGTATCTTTCATAGATTTAGGAGCAACAACTATTGTTTTATTATTTTTAACTTTTTCAATTGATTCACTATCCATATGATCATAATGATCATGAGTAATAAATATAATATCTGCATCATGTTTCTCATTTTCTATTTTAAATGGATCAAAATAGATTATTTTATCTAAACCTAACCTTATACTACTTTGTGTATTTACTTCAATATTATTTACATTCATAATATCCTCCTAATAATATTATAGCATTTTTATTTTTTATTGTTTTGTTTTAATTTAAGCATATAATCTTTTGATAAGAACTTTTCGCGTAGTTGATTTAATCTATCACTTGATAATACACCAGTTACTTCAAAAGTAATATTCTCATTAATTGGCAATGTCATATAATTAAAATTGCTATAAAAATCATTTGCATCTCCAGTAATTACACCAAATTCTGAATCATTTTTTGTTAATATTATCATTTTATATGGTATATCATTATTTATATAATCAATAATCATACCTGGATTCAATTCATTAAATCTATTATAACTACAATCACATTTTATTCTAGGTAAAATAAAATAGTGATTCATTAATTTTCTAATATCTTTTCTGCTTTTATTATTTTTTCCAAATTGTAGATCATTTAGTTTAGTACAATATTTAAAAGTATTATCATTTGGTAAAATGACAGTATTATCTACATCTGCATAATACATTAATCCATCAGTAGAGCATTCTACAGTATTATTAATTGGATATTTATAAATAGGAACTAATAATAATTGTCTATATATCATTCCAACAACACTATATAATTGATTATCTCTTATAATCATGTCTGAACATGTTATTTTAACTGGTCTTGATTCAAAAAAATTAATTACTTCTTGTGGATAATTTGAAAATTGAAAATTTGCTTGAATTTTTTTAATAATTTCATTTTCATCATTTAGATTAACTGGTTTAAAATATCCTCTGTAATATTCTTCTGGTATTATAAATACTTTTTCTAATTTTACTAGAGTTTTTTCTTCATATTCAGAATAACTTAAAATTGCTTGACCATTAGAATATCTATTCTTTTTACTATTAATATTTGAGGTACATGGAAATCCATAAAATTCATCATTAATTTCAAAAATAAGATATGGTCTAATTCTATGATTTAATGGTATTTGTTCTAATTCATCTGTACTAAGTGGCATTAAAGCCCATACTAATGAAAAAATACTAGAATTATTAGTTTCCATTATAAAAAACCTCCTTTAAAAACGGCTATATTATACCTAAAAAATGAAAAGAAATCAATTAAATTATTGATTTCTATTTTTTAAGTAGTTTTCTTTGATACATATTTTCAGGTGTTTCTCTTCTAACTATGCTTATGTTTTTTAATTGTATAGGATTTTTACTCATCATTATACTTCCATGTCCTATTAAATTTATTAAGTAAAAGTCTTTATTAAAATCATTATCATAATAGTTTTGTATTAATTTTATAATTTCATCAACTTCATTAACAGCACCACATGGTAGTGCATCCTCCGTAAATGGGGCATCTTCAATATAACAATGAGAATGTATCATATAATTAATATTTGGTAATAGATTATATAATCTAATTTGTATTGGTGTATCAACTGATGGTTTATAATCACCACAATAATATATTTTTCCATCTTCAAAATATACTGGAACAAAATTTTCTATACTAATATATTCTTTATTAACATTTCTTTTACTAACTAAAATATATTTTCCATCTCTAAAAGATGGGAATCCCTTTTGACATCTAAAAGATGCATTTCCTAAAAATCTTTTTATATCTTCAGTTTGGTATATTGATTTAGCAAATATAGTTGCATAATCTCTAACAATACTTAAAAATTCTTTATTAGCTTTTATACTTGGAGTTTCTTCTGAATTATATATAGTATTTAAAAAATAAGATAATTCTTTAATATTTTCATTTGATATTATAGTTGGTTCTCGAGTAATATTTTTTATAATATTTAATCTATTTAATAATGCATGAGAACACTCTTTAATATCTGTTCCTTCATACCATACATTTCCAAGAGGATCAAATAATCGCATATTATATAATCCATTATTTTTACTAAATTCTATTGATAAATTTGATTTTAAAGCTAGTGATCTTTGAATTAAATCTTGAAATGAATATTTATTATCAATATTCCTTTTCGAAGAGACAAGCATTGCTTTATAGTTTATTTCTTTGATGTTTCTAATTTTTGGTAATTCATTAGGAACATTAGCCCACCATATAATAATATTATAATTAGTACTAGATTCTATTATGCTTTTTAAATCATTATAGTTACCACCATTATAAACTGTAGCATTTGATAAATATTTTGAAAATTCATTTACCATTTTAGATTCTTTTCCTCCATTTAAATCCCAGTTCCCCCCAACAAATAGTATTTTGTTTTCCATATCATAACTTCCTTTCACTAACATTTTATTATGATAACGTTGATAAGTAAAATATATATATGTTATGATATATATAAGGAGTGCTTATAATGAATGTAGATTTAGAATTATATAGAGTTTTTTATGTTGTTGCTAAAAATAAACACATGACTAAAGCTAGTGAGGAATTACATATATCACAACCAGCTATTTCTCAATCCATTAAGAAATTAGAAAATGAGTTAGGTGGAACATTGTTTTTAAGAAGTAATAAAGGAATGGAATTAACAGAAGAAGGAAAAATGTTCTATGAATATGTAGAAAGTGCTTTAGAATTAATTAATAATGCAGAAAATGAATTTACTTCATTCAAAGATTTGTCTAAAGGTGAAATCAAAATTGGTTGTTCTACAACTTTAACTAAATTAGTTTTACTAGATGCAATAAAAAGATTTCATATTGATTATCCTAATATAATAATTAATATTACAAATGATTTAACTAGTAATTTAATAGAAGATTTAAAACTAGGAAAGTTGGATTTTGTAATATTTAATGAAAGTAATATTAAAGAGAATAATTTAAATCTTGAAAAAATAAGGGAATTAAAACAGGGATTTATTTATAATTCAGATTATTATAATGATAATGTAAAAACATTCAGTGATTTAAATACTGTTCCTCTTATATTACAAAAAGAAGAATCAAATAGTAGAAAACTATTAGATTATTTATCACTTCAAAATAATGTCAGATTAATTCCTAAAATGGAAGTAGTAAGTCAAGATTTAATTATTGAATTTACTAATATTGGTTTAGGTGTTGGCTTTGCTATAATTGATTTAAAAGAAAGAAATTATAATAATTTAAAAGAGTTTAATATAAATAAAAGAATACCAAATATAAATGTATATTTGGCTACTAATAAAAAAGTAATTTTAACATTTGCTAGTAAAATGTTTGTTAAGTATTTAAAATAATAATATATTGTTTATGATAATAATGAGAATAAGACTAAAACGGATATATTTAAGCAATATGTTTACAAATCAATAGAATATGAAAAATGTATAGATTCAAAAATATTAAAAGATGTATTTACTGGAAAGAATTCATCTAATCTTATTTTTGTCCAAAATCCTGAATTAAATATTGAATATGCTTTAGCTGATAAAAATAAAAAAATGAGATCACAAAACAAAAAATATTACCATGTTATATTTAGGACCAAATGATTATTATCCTAGAGTGATTGTTCATGAGACAGGTCACGCTTATGACAAGTTTTTAGGCGATGTTTTAACTGATTGGGATGCAAACTGGTATTCTTTAGATGTGTTAGATATGAATAGCATAGTATTAAAGGAAGTACAGAATTTTGATGAAACACATTCAAGTGTTATTTATGGATTTAAAACAAAAGGAAAAGCAGATTATTATCTTAAGACATATTGCCTTAATGCTAGTGATTCTTCAATTGTTGAAGACGAGAATGGACTATGGAATATTATAGTTAGTTATAATAATCCAATAAATCCAATGGGTGCGACTTATGGAGGCCATATGCCTGGATATAGTACACATGACTATGCTCATGATTCACGCGAGTATTTTGCAGATGCTTTTCAATTATACTGGTTAGGCGATTATGATAGTACTGAAGAAGGTGGAATATCAAGATTAAAATTCTTATGTCCAGAAACCTACAAAGAGTTATATAAAATAATAAGTGCAGATATTAATGGAGAATTAGATAAATATAGTTTGGTAGAAAGATATTAATAAAAAAGATGACTTCTAGTCATTTTTTTATGGATGAAAGTTTTTTATAAAAGTATTAGAAATAGATTAAGAATTGTTTTACATTTATAGATATCAATATTTTTTTAAAACTTGATTTTATTTATATTAATATAATACAATTAATATGTAATTAAAAATAGGAGAATTGAATATGAAAAAAATATTTATGTTTGTTTTATTTGTATTAGTATTAATTCCTTTTAAAGTAAATGCTGGTACATGGTGTAGAGAAATAAGAACCGATATTAGTAATTATGAAATAGGAATTTTTGTAAATAAGATAGATAGCGAAGATGGTAATGTATTAGATGGAGCTAATTTTATAATATCTACTTTAGATGGTAATTTTGTTTTTGAAACAAATCAAGAAAAAGGTAGTTTTCCACAAAGATCACGTGATAAATTATACAATATAATGGAAAAAGATTCTTTAACAGAAGATGAATCTGATGGAAAGGCATATCATATAACAGGAAACAAGACTTTATCAAATGATGAATTATATAATATATTACCTCAAAGCATAAAGAATTTATATGATTCAATAAATACAGTAGATGATTTTTATAATATAATTGATGGTGTTGAATACAAAATGGGATATAGTTCATGTAAATTATGGGTAGATGAAGAAGATATTGCACGTCACACTGTTTTAAACACATATGTTTATTTTCCAATTAAAATAGTTGAAACAAAGTCTCCTATCAATTATCAAAAAACAGAAGTTGTTTATGCTGCAATAGCCAATTTATATTTTAATTATAAAGAAAATGAAGATGTAATTGATAATAAACAAATTCAGATAACTATTACATCTTACAATTATTATAAATATGATAATTCAGTTAATTATATGGATTATGTTACCGATTCAACTTCTTTATATGAATATTTAGAGAATAATGCTGAAAAATATGATGGTTTCATTCCTAATGAAAAAGGAACAATTGATCTAAAAATTGATAATACAATAGAGAATAAATATATTTATGAAACAGGTACAAATAAAAGGTTTACTTATAAAATAATAATTGAAAATGAAGGTACTGCTTCATCTGGAAATGATGAAATAA
>JAEEGL013475516.1_pt1 | contig 26140 bp, 27 predicted proteins | sample 9134231 | NCBI WGS metagenome assembly JAEEGL01 (sample SAMN16246548, study PRJNA631951) | gut metagenome | biome: gut microbiome; feature: rumen; material: fiber-attached | host: Bos | place: Iran: Karaj | collected 2018-10
ACGACAATTATCCTGATGTCAACATTGTTTACACTGGAAGTTCCTTACTCTCTATCGACTATGCAGTTGCAGACTTGTCTCGCCGCCAGACATTATACACACTACATGGACTTTCTTTCCGAGAGTATCTTGCCTTTGAGGACATTACAGAAATCTCACCACTTTCTTTAGATAATTTGCTTGACAATCATCTTCATTATGCGATGGACATTACTAAACAGATTAAGGTTGCTCCATATTTCGAGTCTTATCTTAAGCATGGGTATTATCCATTCTATAAAGAATCCTTAACCGACTTTCTCGACCGATTACGGCAAACCGCATCCATTGCAATCGACATTGACCTACCGTCTATAGAAGAGGTATCGTTCGAGACCTTAATAAAGATAAAACGCCTCTTGGTCATAATTAGCGAACAGGTACCATTTGTCCCAAATATGTCCTCGCTGTGGAAAGAGCTCTCCACCAATAACACTTTGGGCCTTCGAATGCTATACGCCCTCGACCGGGCAGGAATCCTGTCACTTGTAACAAACAATATCAAAAACTACAAGCACCTATCCAAACCTGACAAGATATTCTTGAACGATACCAACCTCATGCATGCCCTATGCACCAACGTCAACAAAGGCAGTGAGCGAGAAACATTCTTCCATAGCCAGTTGTCGGTCGGACATGAGGTAAGCATACCCTCACAAGGCGATTTTCTTGTAGACAACACCATTCTCTTTGAGGTCGGTGGAAAAAGAAAGACATTCGAACAAATCAAAGATGAATCCAATGGCTACTTGGCAGTGGATGACACCGAGATTGGGCACGCCCACCGCATCCCCCTATGGATGTTTGGACTACTCTACTAAGCACCGGAGAATGCATTCTGATACCTCGTACATATCCTACTGAAAATTTTTGCAACAATACGCATTTTTTTCAATAGACTTGTTTTTTGCATCGTATTTCTCAAATTCTCACAACGACGATGACTTTTCGCTTGGGTTATATATCCGTTATAGTTGAGATAAAAAAGTTTTTTGTATGTCCTAAGAATACACACTTACGCTCGCAATCGTTAATCTTGAAAAAGCCAAACGGAGCTACTGACACAACGACTTCCACACTGTCAACAGCAACCAGCAAGCCTGCGACTCCGTCCGCCTTGCATGCTGGCACAATACGTAGTGGAACACAAACTCCCCGTCACCCAGTTCCAAGACCCCGGCTGGCTCGCCGTCCCCATGCCGCTGCAATAACACCCGCACCCATAAACACTATTTGAATGCATGATTGTCTGAGTAATTAATGAATTCGTTATTTCTTTAATGTGTTAATTCATTGGTCAAGGATTCACACATTAACACATTCAAGCATTCAGGCAATCATGATTCTGTAATCCACCTCCATACGGGTATTGTCTCTATTGAATACCCGTCTACACAAGCCATATCACTCTGATTCATCGTTAGTATTACGCCCTTGTCCACTTGCAACTCTTTCATGGCGGCAACAAGTCCACCATACTCACGGTCTTGATTGTCCGTCACCACTTCCTCACATACCTGAATCAGTAGTACCGGCTTCTGATTATCGCAAACGACAAAATCGCATTCATGACCATTATTGTTGTAGTAATAAATCTCGCGTCCCTGACGGTATAATTCAACAAAAACCAGATTCTCCAGCCGATGCCCTCTGTCCTCAGAAAAGGACGGGGAAAGAATCGACTGAAGTCCCAAATCCACGCAATACACCTTCTTCGGATTCACCAACTGCGAACGATAGGAGAAAGAGAACCTTGGTACTGAAAAAAGCAGATACGCATTCTCCATATACGCCATATAATCCAACACCGTCTTGGCCGACTTAACGCGGATAGTCTGAGTCAGCTTGTTGCCGGTAATCAGATTGCCTACATTCCCCATCAGGAACGTCATCAGATTCTTCAACGACTGCTCATCTCTTAGGCCATAGCGGACAAGGATATCTCTATACAGCACATCCACTGCCAAATCCGAAAGCAGTTCTTTTCTTTCTGTCTGCAAATAGGCCGGGAAGCCTCCCAGTTGCATATACTGGTTCAAACTATCTTCTCCAGCCTGTAACTTCTTGTATCCAATAAATTCGGAATATGAAAATGGCATCAACCTATGGCTGATATGCCTACCTGTCATCCTTGTTCCTAACTCGCGACTCAACATCGAAGCATTAGAACCTGTCACAACAATCTTATTGTGTGCGTCAATCCTGCTCCTTACGTATGACTCCCAACCTGTCACCACCTGTATCTCGTCAAAAAATAGATAGTGTGCACCCGACTGCTTTATCTCGACGTCAAGTGTCCGAAAATCCTCTATCGTAAAACCAAACAAAGCAGGGGTGTCGAAATTCAAATAAAACGAATCATCCGCATACCGCTGCATCAATTGTTCCACCAACGTACTCTTTCCGCAACGTCGTATGCCAGTGATGATATCAGCATATTGCGGATGCTGCAAATCAATATTCCCAAGCAATTGCCGTGGAAAAGTATCGGTATTAGATAATACATTTTCTCTCTGACTCTGAACAATTTGCGCTATATCCTGCCGTTTTATCATATCTTACATTTTTTTGCAAAGATACAAATAATAATCCAAACCAACAAAAGTTTTAATTGCTAATTAAAACTTCTTTTAATTAGCAATTAAAACCCAAGGAAATGGTTCAGCAATAAAATATAGTCCTTATTGTTCTGTGATTGCGCTCTTGCGCGCGCAATCGTTAATCTTGGACAAGACGGACAGACCGACCGAAGCAACGGATATAGCTGTACATGTACACTCCGCCGGAAAAGAAGTTGAGGCCCCACGCGCCGTCGGAGTCTATGGGCGTAGACGACCAATACATGCCGTTGGAACCCACGTTGAAGACACTTCCATCGCAACCGCGGTAGCCCGAGGCGGGCAACACGATGGAATTGCCGTAGGGTCCCGTGACCTTGTAGCCACTCCCGTTCCACGACCACTGGCACTCGGCTTTTAGTTCTTCCCATTGCTCCTTTGTCGGTAGGCGGTTGCCAAACTGGGAAACAGCTTCGTCGTAGGTGTAGAATCCCGTGGCATTAAAGTTTTTCCATATCGTCCCGCTCGGCAACCCCAAGTCGGTATAACCCGTATCCTTAGTGCTCGAAGAGGAAACAGAACCTCCGCAATCTGTGACGTTTGTTCCTAATTGAAAGTTCAGCTCGACACAACTATTCTGTGCCTGCATCGATAGTACCATCAGGCACATCATTCCTAATAAGAACAGTTTTTTCATTGTTTAATGATTAACCTCATAGCTGTCCGACCCACAACAGCATGTACAAAAGAAGCGTGGGTCTGTATGTCTCACATTGTACTTGAAGGTCGTCGGAAACCTGATATTCAAATGTAGTAACAGCCCACGCTATAAGCGTGAAGCCATTATACAACCTTGAATATCTAACTTGAAAAGTTCCGACGTTCTCAAGTACATGGAAGCATAACGCTTCTATTAAAATACTTTCGGCATGAGCTTTTCGCTCAAAACCGATTGCAAAGATACGACTTTTTATTTACGTGACAAAAAAACTTTGCCTTTGCAAACTTAATTGCGTAGGCAAAGCCATATAATGTTCTATATGTTCCGCTATTTCGCGATGGTCTTTGCTGGACGGATGCGGTCAACCACCACCATGTCGCCTTCTATATGGAAGATGTAAACCCACCTGCGGTTATGGCTTACCATACGTCGTGCCTTAGGATGATACTGCCGTATGTCAGCCATTGTACTCGGACGGTAAAGGTCGGCAAACAACGCTAACGACTTTACTTCAGCGACCATTGTGTCTATGTATCGGTTCGCACCGTCCCGTGACATTACAGAAATAAGAAAATCAAACAATTCCCCTATGTCACGTCTTACCGCACGACTGAGCTTAATCTTGTATATTGTCATAGTATTCGTTCACCATTGTGCGGAGTTCGTCAAAGAATTCGTCTACCTCCATCAACTCGCTCTCAGGAGTTTTGGGTATTTCAGACTCAACCTGATGCGACTTTCTTACCGTTAGACGGTTAGGGAGAGCAACCGTTGATGCCGGATGATTTATTGTTTCCATTTTATTAATTGTTATTGCACAAAAGCATTTTTTCTCAACTGCAAAAATACAACTTTTTCTCCATATAACAAAAATAATTACCCACACAAGACTTTTATGACTACCGATGAACAGGAAAAACAATACACTACTAAACCCTGTTGTCACAAAAAAACTGTCCGTTATCGGTAAAAAAGTCGTATCTTTGCAGCATGTTTTCACAAAAAACTTGCCGATAATGGAGATAGACTCACTTTTGGAATACTGTGACCGGGAGCAGCTGCGGCGATGGTTAGAGGTGAACCACTCTACGGCGCATCACTGCTGGGTGGCCGTTTATCGGGGCAAAACCCCTATGTCTAATGCTCTCCCATACTACATATCCTACTGAAAATTTTTGCAAAAATACGCATTTTTTTTCAATAGGCAAGATTTTTGCATCGCATTTCCCTTATCTTCACAACGGTGATGGTTCTTCGCCCCTACCTTGTAGGTAATACATTAGTTAGAGATCTGTCCCAGCATGCAAAATGGCACTTAGAACGATTTTGAATAGGAGTATTGTTATTAATAATATAGATATAACCCATACAGATTCAATAATATAGTCACGGGAATCATTCTTAAACAAATGATAATTGGACGTTTTATTACTATCATCATGTGATTCGGCTTGTTTCTTATCCAATACCCGAATAGAATCCGTTTCTTTCCGTGATTCAACAAGAAACTTTTTAATATCTTCTTTACAATATGGACAGATATCCTGATTTCTTGGGATTAACTCATGGCATACAGGACAGATTTCCATTTCTACACCTTCAATCCATTGTTTGCAATGTTTACACTTTTTGGCTACTGCCAAAATGGTTTTGCCACAATAGGGGCACTGTTTAGTCTCTTCCATTTCTTAATTAACTAAAAATACTAAGTAAAAAACCAACACCTACAACCAAGATGATAACATCAATGAAACTGACAATAAATCCAACGACAGCAAGACCTCGCGGACGTTTAAACATCCCAATAAAAGATAGAATAGCTCCGAGAAACCAAACAATCCAGCCAACACCTGGTATCCAAGATAAACACAGAGAAATAAGAGACAATACAAAACCAGCCGTTCCAGCACTGTTAGATGGAGCTGCTTGGTTAATGATTGTTGTTGAATTGCCCTGTTGGCTTGGGATGCCATTGGGTTTTTGTGCAACTGGAGAAGAATCCATCTGTGGATTTACCAAAGAATGAGTCTGCGAATGGGTCACACCATAATGCGACATTTGGAATCCAAATGGTGGTACTTCTAACCACTCATTGCAATAACGGCACTTTTTTGCACCTACTTTAATATGTTCCCCACAATAAGGACATGCTTGTGTTGTATTATCTGTTTCCATACAAATACTGCTTTACATAATCCTATAGTTTCTGCCAAACTGCTATTTTGTCAAGCTTACCAAAAATATTCATACTATCACGATGCTCAACATAGCGAATTCTAATATCATTATCTTCTGCATGATTTGACAGCCATTTGCCTATTACTGCATGAAGCTCTTGAACATCATGATATTCATATAAACCAGAAAGATATGAACTAGTATAACGCATGATATAGGTTCTAATAAAATCATGAGATGTAAACTCGGGATTCATCATCCTGATAACTTCCATAGCTTCCTGTGGAAATGTTTCAACCATTTCTCCATACACTAATTCGTGCCGTGCGCAACTTCATCATCCCGACCCTCCAACGGAATATTAAACTTAAACAATAAGAAAAGGCATGAGGTTATGTGCTCATGTCCGTCTACTTGTAGGCATCGCCAAACGCCTTTGCTGGAACGAATCGCTGGGGAACATATCTCACGCCTGACTATATGCCTTAGGCATGAACCTATTGCATACACACCAAGCGAAAGCATAAATGCTCATCCTCCAGCTTGAATTTGGCGATTTTACAAGTAAGGACAATTTACAATGCTTTTCTTGCTTACCGCTTACTTTACTCATGTAAGCGACTGCAAAGATACGACTTTTTTCTCAAATAAGTAAAAAAACTCTCTCGTATCGGCAAAAAGTTGTATCTTTGCAACATAATTTGACATTGAATCCCGCCGATAATGGAGATTGACATTCTTTTGGAATACTGTGACCGTGAACAGCTGCGGCGATGGTTAGAGGTGAACCACTCTACGATGCATCACTGCTGGGTGGCCGTTTATCGGGGCAAAACCCCTATGTCTAATGCTCTCCCTTACCTCGTTGTTGTAGAGGAGTGTCTCTGTTTCGGTTGGATTGATTCCACGCTCAAGCGGCTGCCCGACGGACGACTGGCGCAACGCATTTCCCCAAGAAGGAAGAACAGCCATTGGACAGAACGGAACCTCGCCCGAGTCAGCGACCTGGAACAACGAGGCCTGATGACCCCAGTCGGGATACAAGCCGCTGCCAAAAACAAAAACAATTAAAATCAACAATACCATGAAAAGAAACATTATCAAAGCCACCGCTGCCATTCTGTCATTATTCTGTGCCGCCTGCGGCCCAAACAGCAACCAAACCGAACCAGCCGACACAAGTGCCGAGCAGAACTTCACCTCCAATATTGAAGGCGTTACAGTTAAAGACGGCATATCAAAATACTACCTCAATGGAGAGCTCACCATTGATGGCGATGTAATCATCGGCATACAAGACCGCGCCAGCGAGATGTCTATAGACCTATTCAAAGGCTCCTACAACGACAGCCTTCTTCAAACCCTGCTCCCCGAAGGTGGCTCGAAGTCAGCCATCAACGTTTTCCTGTTTAACAACCTACAGCATAATATCCTCTTCGACGCAGGACTCGGTGCCCAATCGGGTGGCTCTCTCATGGACAAACTGGACACGCTCGGCATAAACCCCTCCGACATCGACGCCGTATGCCTCACCCACCTCCACGGCGACCACATAGGCGGACTGCTGGCCAACGGCAAGGCCGCCTTCCCAAAAGCAACCCTATACCTCTCGCAGAAAGAGTTTGATGCCTGGAGCGACCAAGGCGCCATGTCGAAACAGAACGACTTATGGAAACAGGTGCAGTCAGCCTACAAGGGACGCATCAAAACCTTTGCCGACCGCGACACCATCATCGATGGCATAGTTGCAACCATCCCTGCTCCAGGCCACACACCTGGTCATACGGTCTATCAAGTAGGCAACTGCCTCATTGCCGGTGACATCATCCATGCCCAAGACCTTCAGCTTCAACACCCCGACTTCTGCGCCCGCTACGACAACGACCCCGCTACCGCTGTCCAAACCCGCAAGAAAATCCTATCCCTTGTCGCCGACAGCGGCTACCTCTTCTGCGATGCCCATTGCTACGATCACTTCCTCACGGCGAATCACCAGAGATAATCAACAGCCCCGTTTTGGGGCGCGAACCAAGTATATGAATGTAGAAGACTACCGCGCATATTGTCTTTCGCTGGGCAACGACATTGAGGAACGCATGCCTTTCGGAGCCTTCAAGGCAGGGGCAGGGGTGCTGGCCTTTTATGTCTGCGGCCATATGTTCAGTTTCTTCGACATTGACCACTTCACGGTCATCAACCTCAAATGCCAGCCCGACCGCATTGATGCCCTGCGGGAGCAACACCCTTGCATCACTCTGCCCTATAACCTGTCGCCCAAGCACTGGATAGGGGTGCAGGTCGATGCTCCCGACGGGGAACGCGCCACTGTGGCCGGCGACTCCCTACTGCGCGACTTAACATTGAATTCATACAATATCGTCAAACAAAAATATACCCCCAAGCCCAAGTCCTGCAAAAGATGCGGCTGAGCCAATTGTCCATATCGATGGCGGTTTTTCTTCGGATGTTCAATGGTGATTCACCATGGAACGCACTGCCCTTGCTTCGCTCTTTTATCCCCCCGTCGACCTCCGTTATACCTCAGTTCTCCTTTTGTAATGGGAGAACGATGGGAGAACGATGGGAGAACTGAGGAAAAAGGAGCGAAGGAATAATTGTCGGGACAGGATAGGGGAGTGTGGCGCTAAAGTGTCTCTTTTGTGGCGAAGATGGTTTTGCCGTAGGGGGTGAGCGTGGCGTTGGCGGCAAGCCATGGGAGCGACATGTCGACAAAGAGCATGCCGAAGGCATAGCTCTGCACACTATAGAGGTCGTAAAAGGCAGTGAGGGTGGAGCGTGTGCTGTCGATGATGAAGCCGTCGGGCATGGGCAGGCGGTTTTGGTATTGGTCGTCGAGAGAAGTAATGGTATTGCCGTTGGCGCGGTTGGAGGGGACTTCTTCGAGTGCGCGGATGAGGAGAAGCCCGATGTCGGTGGTGTCCATCAGGTCTGAGAGGCGGACAATACGTCCGGTGCTGCGGTCCACAATGAGCGAACGGTAGCCGTAGATTCCGTGGGCAGCATAAGCTACATTGAACTCGTCGTTTACCGTGAAATGCAGTAGGTTGCCGTCCTGCCGAACCTCGCCGTGGACAGTGGCATAGTTGTATGGGTAAATCTCCACCGAGTCGATTTTGCGGTGTTTGGCGGACAGGCTGTTGGAAAAGAGGTCGTCGTCCTCGACCCATGTGCGGGCAAGAAACCGCCGAGCGGCTTCCTGCAGGGTGGCGGAGGTGCTGTCGTTAAAAGCCATGCGGATCAGTTCGCGGCGCACTTGGGGCTCGAAACCGTCGAGGTCGGGCCAGGCAATATCAAATTGGTTTTCCACATCGAGGTGGATGCCGTCGACAATAGGGATGGTGTCGTTAGCGGTGATTTCAAAACAGCTCCTGCCTTGCACCTTGTGAATGGGCAACGGCTGGAAGGACTCCTGTCGGGGTTCCTGTTGATGGCAGGCGACAAGCATCATGGATGCTGCCAGAAGGGTTAATGAAAGTTTTTGGTTCATAGTAATTATAAGATTTGTTTCGGAAAAGAAGTCACTGCTCGGGGACGATGGCAAAGTAGGTGAGAGGCTCGGTGGCGGAGGCGTTGATGAGGCTGTGGGAATGTCCTTTGGGGCAGTAGTGGCATTGGCCCGGAGTCAGTTGCTCCTCGCCGTTGTCGTACAACACGCGGGCTTGGCCGCTGAGGATGTATATCATCTCGCTGCTGGTGTCGTGGCAGTGGTAGCCGATGGTGCAGCCGGGGTCGAGACAGCCGCGCATTATCTTGTTTGTGCCGTCGTTGAACATTTGTGTCTTGGTCACACCTTTGCCGCCCTTGAACTGCGGCATAAGCGATACTTCGATGTTGTTGAAATCTATAATCATTTTTGTTAGAGAAAAATCAAGGGGCACATCATTCCTGGTGTTGCCCCCTGTTGATTGTTACTTGGTTGTTATTCTGAATCCGGGCCTACTCCGTCTGTGTAGTAGTATGATACCTTATTTCCTAATACTAATCTTCTCACTAATCTGTCATTTTTGTACTCAATATTGGAAGAACCATTCATTAAGTTATGCTTCGAGGCATGTGTTGCCATTGTTTCGGCATCGTTAAAAGCCAGAACAATGGGCATATTTGAATACGCCGAAGGTTTATTGTCGTATGTGTATGAATAGACGGTATCTTTTGATGTTCCATTCTCATAAGTCGTATTAACAATGGCTTTCACCACATCGCCATCCTTCCATTCGAATTTATACTTACTGGTCCTGCTTGGTGATATATCCTCAAAACTGGTTATTTCACCATTGGAATTGTAACCGGTTATTACTCCGTGAGTCGTCTCGTTTGTATAAGTCTTCAATCTGCCGTTCTCATAAGTAAAATACCAATGTAAGATTGTGTCGCCTTCGGATGTAACATTATACGTATGCACCACGTTGTTACCTTCATACTCATAGTACTTGGTGCTAATATCCGGTATACCAAATATTGTAATTTTGTTTATTTCCGATACCAACATATCGTTTTCCCAGATATACTCACCGGTTATTGTTTGCGTCATACCCTCGATAGAGGCTTCTAACACTATTTTTTTCAGAAATACTTTGGCGGAAGGGTCTTCTTTTTTGCATGCAGTAAACAGGAGGGCTAACACTCCTAATACTAAAAAAATCTTTGATGTTTTCATAGATTGTTACGTTTTTTAATTAAGCCTATTCTTACTTGTTGCAATTTTCGGTATATTGCATTATATATCAGCTTGTTATAAAATAATTACTAATGTTGCTTCTCGGGCAAAGATACATTATTTTTCTGAAATTGAATAATTTTTTTTTCGCAATGCCGTTAATAAGCAGATAATAGTAAAAAAAATGCTGCTGATAGACGATAAAGAGAAGACGCTGCTTACAATGGCGGCGATGGACAAGGGGAAGGCTTCGAATATTCCCCCTGATGAATTTGCACAGAACCTGCATGCCACTGACAGTATCACACAGACGATTACGGACAGCCTGAAGAACATGGATCTGACGGATTTGAAAGGCGTGGTGACGGGCGAGAACACGCTGTTGCGCGACGGGATGAGAGAATTGACTGAACTGACGGTAGGCTTTGTGCCCAAGTTGTTGGTGGCCATCCTGATATTATGGGTGGGTATGAAACTGGCCAAGATGGTGCGCAAGCTGATAGTGAAGGCGTTGGAGCGCCGTAATGCGGAGGGGTCGTTGAAGTCGTTCCTTGGCTCTTTGGTCGATGTGCTGTTGAAGGCGATGATTATTATTATGGCGATGGATGTTATTGGCATTAAGGCCACGTCGTTCATCGCCCTGTTGGGTGCCATGGGTTTGGCCATCGGTATGGCGTTGCAAGGCACGCTGCAGAACTTCGCCGGCGGTGTGATAATTTTGCTAATGAAACCATTCAAGGTGGGTGACTATATCGAGTGCGGCCAGTTTAAAGGTTATATTCAGGAGATTCGCATCTTCCACACGGTGATGCGTCCGTTCAACGGTCGCACGATTGTGATACCCAACAGCGAGCTGTCGAACAAGAGTCTTATCAACCACACCAAGGAAGAGGTCATCCGTCTTGATGTGGTGGCCAGTGTGGCCTATGGGTCGGATTTGGACAAGGTGAAGGAGGTGCTGATGGAGGTGATTGCGGAAGAGCCGCTGATTGTGAACGAGCCGAAAGCCCCCGTTGTGGCTGTGAGCGAGTTGGGGAACAGCTCTGTGGATTTGTCGATGTGGATGTGGGTGAAGGTCGAGGACTACTGGGCGGTGTGGCTGCGTATCCGCGAGAATATATACAAAGCATTCTATCGGAACAACATCACGATTCCGTTCCCGCAGGTGGATGTCCATATTGCGAATGATGATAAATTGAAGATCGAAAATTGAGAATTGAAAATTGGGAAATGAGAAAACTGCTGTTTGTTTTGATTGTTGCCGGATTGCTCTGGGCGCCCTGTCGGGCGCAGGACAGCGAGGGTTTGCAGTTGTCCGACTCGGCTTTCGCCAGTATACTGACTTGCGGTGCGGGCAACGATTTCTATACTTCGTTTGGACACAGTGCCATTCGTATTTGCGACCCGTCTATGGGGCTTGACAATGTCTATAATTACGGGACGTTCGATTTCGATATTCCTCATTTTTACTGGACTTTTGCACGCGGCAGATTGAACTACTGCCTCAGTTGCAGCAGTTTCAACAATTTCATGATGGAATATGTCTATGAGGGACGTGCGGTATGGGAGCAGCGGTTGCGCCTCACCCCGCAGGAGTTGAACAATCTGTTTGTGTTGCTTGAAACAAATTATTTGCCTGAGTATCGATACTATATGTATGATTTCTTTCGGGACAATTGTGCCACCCGAGTGCGCGACATGGTACAGGGGTGTTTGTGCCATCGCACATTGAGCCCCGAATGTACTGCCGACACAAATCTGACTTACCGTAAACTACTATACCGTTCGACAGAAAGGACATTGCTGTGGTGGCGTTTGGGCATTGACATGGCTTTGGGTGTGCGCTGCGACAAACGGTGCAGCAACTATGAGTATATGTTCTCCCCGATTGAGTTGATGAAGCAGTTCGACACCCTTACGCTGAGCGATACCCGCCAGCCTTTGGCCGAACCTGCCAAAGTGTTGCTGGCCGAAACCCGTAGCCCGCTGAGCCGTAGTGTGTCCCCGGCTTTGACATTTTGGGTGCTGTTGATGGCAGTGTTGTGCCTTACACTGATAGAATGGAAAAAGGGATGGAGGTTGCGGTGGTTTGACAGAGTGCTGTTTATTGTTGTATCGATAATCTCGCTGTTGGCTCTGTTTCTGTGGTTCTTTACCGACCATTATTGTACGAAGACCAATTTGAATATGCTGTGGGCATCGCCGCTTTTTATCTATTTTGCTGTCAAGCTGGAGAAGAGCAATCGTTATGTGGTTGGGATTCAGTTATTGATGCTCATGGCCGCCATGGTGATGACTCTTGGTCCGTTGCCCCAACAAATCAATATCGCACTTTTCCCCGTTGCCCTCATGTTGGCCATACGGTTGGTGTCGAATATTCGTCCCAGAAACAAATAGTGTTAGAACCTATATCCCGCGTATACCAGCATCTTGCTGTCGAAGATAGATGAGTGCATGCCATCGTCTTGGTTAGTCCAGCTGTTGGCTATGGAGCAGATGACTCCTGCCAACCAGCGTTGGCTGATATTGTAAAAGCCTGCCAGTTTGAGCATGCAAGCCGCGGACAGGTATGTGGCCCGAGCACAGGCTTGCAGGTCGTTGACGGTTTGAAGATAGGCTGTCTGCTGAGATTCAGGCCAGTTGGACAATAAGCCGTTCGGGTTGATGTCTATCTTGGTGTAATAAGCCCAGCGCAGCAGGGGCAGCACTGAGGCATGGAGCATCCATTTGCCGTCGTCCCACACTTTATTGTAAGCATAACCTATTCCTACAAGGATGTTGTGGCTTAGGTGATGGAGGGTGTCGGCAAAATAGTATGCGTTGGTATCGAACTGGTCGAAGAAGTCTTTGTCGAATCCTGTGTAGGAAGCGTAGTAGGAGATGCCCGCGATGGCACTGCCTGCACTGCGTTTTTGCCAAGTGGTCTGCGAGAGTGCTGATGCGTAGGAGAATCGTTTGGGGTTGAACACAATGTAGGAGTTCAATTCGAGTAGAATCATTTCGGGGCCCATAAGTCCTCTGCGCTGTCCACGTTGGGGATTGTCGCTGTCGATGTCTGCCCAGCGGAGGTTGCTGCGCAGGCGTTGGAAATAATCGATTTTGATGTCGAAACCTATCATGCGGCCATAGGATGAGAAGGTGAAGTAGAAGTCGGACTTGTTGCTGAGTTTGGGGCCGATGCTGATGCCCCAACCGCGATAATAAAGTCCTGCCGTCAGTTTGGAGGAAAGACCTGTTGTGTTGTCGATTTGGCAGTAGCTGTCGCCTGAGAGGTTGGGCAGATGGAGCGAGAGATTGGTGATGGCCATTGTGCCATAGAGTCCTGCCACCCATGGATATTGACGAGGGAAATCGACATAGCCGGGTTCGTATCCTTTTAGTTGTGCTTTCTCTCGCCAACGACTAAACCAATTCCAAGTGGAGACAAAAAAATTGGAACGCACTTCCGTGTCTTCGGCAACGGTTACATGAGGGGAAATAGTATCCTGTGCCTGTCCATAGAAGGCAAATAGTAGCATGATAGTCAGCAGTATTGCTAATCGGTTAGTTCTCATCATCAGATTGCAAAGGTACATTTTTTTTGTTATAATATACAATTCGCATCGTCCAATTCGCAAAAAAAGTGTATTTTTGCATTTTGAAAAATAGCGAAAAAAGCATGTAATATGAAGCACAAAAGCCTACTTATTTCAGCCGTGTTGGTGGCACTGGCATTGCCGGTGGCAGCACAGCACAAGACTGTCCTCTACGATAGCACATCGGTGGTTATGGAAGAGAGCGGTCTCAGCCATGTTATTAATCACCAGCGAATCCGTGCCAACGACTATGCGGGTTGTAAAGACCTTGCCACGGTAAAAATCGACTACGACCCATTGTCGGCTTATGTCGAGTTCAGACAAGTGTTGCTGCACCATGGCGACGGCACATCAGAGGATGTGTTGCTGCGTGTGTACGACTATGTGGCTCCGGCACGTCTTATTTATTGGGGTGCCAGTCAGAAGATGGTGCAAATTGGTCATTTGGAGCCTGGCGACGAGGTGGAGTTTGTTACCTATAGAAAAGGTTTCACGTATGCGTTGCTTGGCGAAAACGATGATGAAAAGTACATCCCTCCCATGCGTGGACATTTTTATGACATAGTTCCGTTCTGGAGTGAAAGCCCTGTCAACAAAAAGGTGTATCAGGTCAGTGTTCTCACAGAGAAGAATCTTCGGTTTGAGCTTTATAATTGCAATATGACGGAGGGCTGTGGAGTGCAGATTGACAGCACAGTACAGGGAGACCGCACCGTTTATACCTTTACAAAGGACAATATCGTGCCTCTGAAACGGGAGCCAAGAGCGCTTGCCAACAATGACATTCAGCCAAAATTGTTGCTCAGCACCAGCCCTAACTGGCAGGCAAAGTCTATCTGGTTCTACGGAGTGAATGAGGATTACGGTAGTTTTGTCCCTACACCCGAGGTGCAGGCCAAAGTGAACGAGTTGGTGAGAAATGCCAAGACCGAGCAGGACAGTATAGCAATCTTGACGCACTGGGTGGCCGACAATATTCGTTATGCGGGTATCAGTATGGGCCCTGGAGAGGGTTTCACACTGCATAATGCCGAGATGAATTTCACGGATCGCTGCGGAGTGTGTAAGGATAAAGCCGGTATGCTGGTGTGCATGCTTCGTGCCGCTGGTTTCAAGGCTTATGCAGCTATGACCATGGCTCATGAACGTATTGACAGAATCCCTGCCGACCAGTTCAATCACAGTGTTTGTGCTGTTCAGCACCGTAACGGAACTTTCGAGATGCTGGATCCTACGTGGGTGCCCAATGTCCGTGAACTTTGGTCCAGTGCCGAACAGCAGCAGGGCTATCTTATCGGGTTGCCTGAGGGTGCCGATTTGGCTTATACTCCGATATCAGCCCCCGAGAACCATTATGTGCGCATTAATGCAGACACCCAAATCGGTGAAGACGGTACTCTTACCGGCAATATCACCATTACTGCCGAGGGACAGAGTGACGCTGCTGTGAGACGCATCTTCAACAGCCGTACTGCTGAATGGATGCGCAACATGGAACTTGAACTCCTTAAGATTGCCCCAGCCGCACGCATCACCAAGATTCAACGCACTAATAATGATAACTATTTGAAACAGCCTGTCTCCATTACTTACCATTTCTCCATTCCCGATTATGCTGTTGTCGACAAGAACACACTTATCTTTACTCCCCTTTCTGCCCGCAACTTTTACAGTCGTGCGATGGGCCATCTCAGTTTTGATGTCACTCCCGAGACACGCACCCAGCCTTTTGCTGACGCTTGTTCCCGATTGGTTGAAATTAAAGAGACTATTCAGCTACCAGCCGAATACAAGCGACTCCATTTCCCCTTTGTGAATGGTGTCGCAAACCCTGCCGCCAGTTTTGGCTGCCAGTATTGGATGGAAGGCAACAAGCTTACTTTTGCTGAGAGTACGCTCTTTGGAAAGCGTGTCTATGACCCGAATGATTGGCCCAGTTTTCGTCAGTCGGTAGCCAACCAAAAGAAACTGGCAGAAACACCTGTTATCTTAACCAAATAATATTGTCTTTATTGCTTTAAAACATACACAAAATGAAAAGAATAATTCTTAGCACCATAGTCTTGCTGACGGTTGGCACAGCTTTTGGCCAGACCAATCAACCTGATGCCGAATACAATCTCATCCGCCGCAGCTATCGCACCGTTGGTGACAGCATCACTGAGATACGTTTCCACAAGGAGATTGTCTTGTTGCGTAACAGGGCTATTACAGCCTATGCCGACAAGGGCGAAACTTTCATTACCTATAATCCCGATTTTGAAAACCTCACAATCAACGAGTGCTATACCATCCGTCCGGATGGCACAAAAGTTAACACTCCTGCAAATGCATTTGTCAAACAACTTCCTTCTGAGTGTGTTGATTGTGGACGCCTCAACCATATTACAGAGATGGCTATAGTCCATACGGCTCTTGAGTACAACTGCACAATTGTATTGGATTATACCCTTCGCCGGAGGGCTTCATTTCTTGTTGAACGGTTCAATCTCGCACAGGATTGCCCTGTGAAACGTTATGAGATTCGTTATGCCGATGGTCACACCGATGTGCACAACAATATTGCCCAGACAGTCAACGACCCCTATATGCCTGTTGTAAAATCTTTCGATGTGGAGTTTCAATTGGGCCAGAAACCTGTCTACACCACCGAGAAATCCCTTCCTGAAGCAGGTCGGTTGTTATCTTCGCTCAATAGTTCAAACAGCAAAGAGTATGCCACAGCTATTCGTGATTGGGTGGTTGACTACATCACCCTTAATCCTATTAATCCTGCTCGTGTCAACTATGTAATGACACCTGCCATTGATGTTTTTAACAGCAATTGTGGCACAGCTATAGACAAGACCGGTCTCTTGGCAGCACTGCTCAATCAAGCGGGTTTCCGTGCAGAGATTGTCGACAACAGCCTCAATGTTTTTGGCGACAGACCGCTCGAAGTGGAGGTGACAATTGATGGGTTAAAATACCGTCTTACTGCCACTGCAAAAACGCCTCTTCTCACAGAGAGCGAACAGGCCGACGCTGCCGCAGTGGCAGCTGCTCCCATATATGTTGATCGCAAACTTGACTGGAATCCCGACACCATTGTGGACAACTATGTCCGCGTCATATTGCCCTCTGAGAAAGGAAGCATAAACATCGACCCCACTCGTCTTAATGCTTCTCGCACCAGTGACCTTCAAGCACGTGCCACTACAGAGTTCTACCACTATACCATGGAACTGCCCAAAGGTGCCAAACTGATAGGTGGTGACGTTAATATTGAATACAACCGCAATGTGGGCAGCATCAGCATCATTATCAAACAGAAAGGGAAACGACTGCTCGTCACTCGTAGCTTGCGTTTGCGCAAAGCCCTCATCACCAGAGCTGACTATTCTGATTTCCGCCAGCTGATGATTGACTGGAATAGCCATCGCGAACTCTTCTTCAGCCTATGAGCGGTGCATTATGGGCACTCATATGTGCTTTTCTCTGGACTGCGGGAATGCTTTATTTCGACTACCGCAAGAAAAAAAAATAGAATACAATAGAATAAGTAAAAAGGGTATCCAAAGGGTGCCCTTTTTTTATTGTTTTTTTCAATCCAAGGATACAGGTCTTTACTATTTGATTGCGTCCTGCGAGTTTTTTTTGCAATAGGGGTTGCAATCATTGTGCGGAATGGAATACTAAAGGGCAAAAAGAACATCATGAAAAGCTATTGTTTTCACACTTCGGGTAGGAGACTGTCTATGCCGCCTTGATTGAAAAAATGACGTTTTGTCGTTGACCTGACATATTTTTTTAATAATCAAAAAAAAAAGCGTATCTTTGCAACTTTGAAATAGTACGAATATGAAACGATACATCTTAATCCTATCAATGGCTTTCGTGCTGACGGGTAATGCCTTAGCGCAGACACTGGCTTTCGATGACGTTGGCATGAAATATGGTTATAAAAACAACAATGGCATTTGGCAGATACCTCCGCGCTACCAAGTGGCCTTCCCTTTCCAGCATCAAGATCGTAAATTTGCCGTGGTGAAATACGACGGTCGCTGGGGGTGCATCGACGAAGCTGGAAACATGATTGTCCGCAATATTTTCCGCACACAAGAGGAAGCACAAGAAGCCGGTGACCAGTGGTACACTGCTGAGGAACCTGGCAAATGGATTTATCCTGCCGAGAATCCTGCTGACCACAAGTGGGGCTTTGTCAACTACTATGGTCAGTGGAAGTATGAACCTGCCTATGAAGGAGCCGGCAAATACTACGGTCAAGACCCCATGAGTTTTGCTCCCGTTAAATTAGAAGGCCGTTGGGGTTGTATCGACTCTAAGGGTATCCTTATTATCAATAATATTTTTGAGAACATGGAGGATGCCACCGAAGCGGGTCATCAGTGGATAGTCGGTCGCCATTACGACACATGGCGCATCGCTGTCACCAATCCTAAAAATGAGAACCAATGGGGTATTGTAAACTATTTGGGTCGTTGGATTGTCCAGCCCCAGTATGCCATGATACGTCAATTCCCCGGTGAACATAACTACATCTATACCCAAGCTTTGAAAGGTGGTAGATGGGGAAATATCGATCGCAACGGAAATGTGATCAGCGACTTTATTTTCAGTCACGAAGATGATTGTGTCTATGCCCTGTCGCAAATTGAGCATGGCCGTGATATCGATGGATGGAGATTGCCCGAGATGCGTACCGACACCAATCTTTGGGGGTGGGTAAAAGCTGATGGAAGCTGGGCTATCCAGCCCATATACCTTGAGGTGTCGCGTTTCCCCAATGATACGGGTCTCTTTGCCACGGCCAAATGCGAGAATGGTTTCTGGGCCAGCATCCATGAGGACGGCCGTCTGCTTTCCAAGCCAGTCTTTACACTCTCAAGTGAAGCCGCAAAAGCCGGCAAAGAATGGGATGACAATCAGAAGGGCATTGAAGAGGCGGAGCTGGGTCATTGGCTTTTCCCCATCCAGGAACCCAAAACAGGCCATTGGGGCTATGTTGATTTTGAGGGCGAGTGGGTTATCTTACCCCGTCTCGAAGATGCCAAGCCGTTTATCAATACTTGGAACAACCGTGTTGCTCCCGCCAAGGAAGAAGGTCGTTGGGGCTGTATAGACCACACCGGTCAGTTTGTTGTAAAACCCATCTACAACAATTCTGCCGATGCCTATGTGGCTGCTCGCCAGTGGGGTGCCAAGAAGAAGTTCTAATGGATTATATCATCAAAAACGGCACCGTCGTCAATGAGGGTGCCATTGTCAAACGCGACCTCTTTATCCACGACGGACGGATAGTGGAGGATTCTGCAACGTTGCGCAACCCTCAGCTCTTCTCGGCCGAAGATTGCTATGTACTGCCGGGTGTCATCGATACTCATGTGCATTTCCGCGACCCAGGATTTCCCGACAAGGCCGACTTCGCCACCGAAAGCCATGCTGCGTTGGCAGGAGGTGTAACCTCCGTCATCGACATGCCCAACACCAAGCCCCAGACCACAACAGTAGCCGATCTCGAAGCCAAAGAGCAAATAGCGGCACAAAAGAGTGCAATAAACTATGGCTTTATGTTGGGTGCCACAAACGATAATATTGATGAGCTTTTGGCCATTGACCCTCTTCGTTATGCTGCAATCAAACTCTTTTTGGGAAGCAGCACTGGCAATATGTTGGTAAACAAAGCTGACGTGTTGGACAAACTCTTCTCACAAAGCCGAAAACTGATTGTAGCCCATTGTGAGGACGAGGGCATCATCCAGGCAAACATGCGCAATTTCAAAATGGAGTTTGCTGGCAAAGAAGGGGAGGAAGCCTCATTGCACCCCAAAATCCGCAGCCGGGAAGCTTGTTTCGTCTCAACCTACAAAGCTGTTGAACGGGCTCGTAAATACAACACCCGTCTCCACATTGCCCATGTCAGCACGGCCACAGAACTCTCCCTCTTCAGTAATATGCCACTGCAGCAGAAGAACATCACAGCCGAGGTCACTCCCAACCATCTTTGGTTCGACGACCGCGACTATGCTGAACTGGGAAACAAAATAAAGTGTAATCCTGCAATCAAGAGCAACAACGACAGGCTTGCATTGTGGGGTGGCCTTTTCGACGGGGTGTTGGACACCATTGCAACCGACCACGCTCCGCATACGTTGGCCGAAAAAGAACAACGCTATTTCGACGCTCCGGGAGGCATCCCCAGCATACAGCATTCCTTGCAGATGATGGTGGAAGGATTCTTTAACCCAACAGTGTCTCAACGTGAAGATTACGATGATTTACTTAAAGAATGGCTTCCATTGATTGTCACCAAAATGTGTCACAACCCGGCCGAGATATTTGGCATTGCCGACCGTGGATATATCCGTCCGGGTTATTATGCCGATCTTGTGATTCTTCAATCCGGCGACACTGTTATAACACGTGATAGCCTGCTCTACAAATGTGGCTGGAGCCCACTTGAAGGGAAGACTCTTCACACACGTATTCGCCAAGTATTCCTCAATGGCATGCCCTCAGGTCAAAGTACTGCCATGCCGTTGAAATTCATAAAATAACATTCCAGAAACATAAACACACAAAAAACATGAAAAAGTTTGTTTTAACCTTATTGACCCTTGTGTTGGTGTGCGGCAGTGTTTTTGCCGGCAGTCGCAAAAGAACCATTGACCCCGAAAGCCTGCCCAAGCCTGCCATCGAGCTTATTCAGAAACATTGGCCTTCATGTGTCATTGACCAAGCCTTTATCGATGGTAAAGAATACGAAGTATTGTTGAGTGATGGCACCATGATTGAGTTCAATGCCAAAGGCGTTTGGAAAGAAATGAAATGTACCGACGGCCTTCCTGTCACGCTGGTGCCTGGCTACATTACCCGCTACGTTGTTGAGCGTTACCCCAAACAGCTCATCATCAAATGTGAAAAAATGCGTGGTGGCTACGAAGTCAAACTTACGAATGGATTGGAAATACAGTTCGACCTTCAGGGGCGCGTAACCCATGTCGACGATTAATACCCTTGCCGTATCGTCTTATATTTGAATGTGCTAATGTGAAAGTACGGTTTCCTCATTAGCACATTCAAAAAATATCGACAGAATAACAATCTTTTAGTTTCCCCCATTTATGACACTGCTTTACTACTTTCTTAGAACGTGGTTCGCCTGCGTAAGGCGTCGCAAATCCTTTTGCCGCACCTCTTTTCATGACGGAAAAGTGATGTACAAAAACTATAAAGGCGACGACAAAAAAGGCCTTTTGCAGGTACTGCACGAGTTAAACGTCCTTTCCCGATACTGGAAATGTTTCCCCGACTCCTATTTCCGCTTTGCCATGTTCAAGAAAGAGTATGACAGCATGGAGTTAATGAAGACCTATGTCCCTCAGGGTGCATATGCCCGCTATTGTGTCAACCGTAACCCTAAGTACCAGGTGCTCATAGACGACAAAATACTCTTCCACGATATTATGACACGGTATGGACTGCCTGTCCCCGAGCGACTCTTCTCCTTCAGCTATGGCATGTTCAAGACAAACGGGCATCTTCTTTCCGACCAAGAGGTAGACCAAATACTCTCTTCCTTCACCGACCCCCAGATTTTCATCAAGCGCAACATGTGTGGCGAAGGCAGTGGGGTACACCTTGCCAAACGCAAAGAAGACGGTTACTATGTCGCCAGCGGTCTGAAACTCACTGCTGCCACAATCAGGGCTCATTTCAACAAAGCCGAATACCTTTTCGAGCGTCAAATAGTGCAACATCCGGTAATGGCACAATTCAATGCCAGCTCTGTCAACACTTGTCGAATCATTACATACAAAAACAAAGCTATTGCCTGCGGAGCCCGTTTCGGCCGCGAAGGCTCATTTATCGACAATGCTGCCAAAGGAGGTTTGGTGGTTAGCGTAGATATGCAGACAGGCCTACTGGGGGCATACGGACTGCGCGAATACGATGCCACCAAATACTATGAACATCCCGACAGCCATGTGGCTTTCAAAGACGTTGCTGTTCCTTTCTGGCATGAAATGGTGGCCGCCGTTGAACGCACCAGCAGCATGCTTCCCTACTATAGCAGTGTAGGGTTCGATGTCGCCTGTACGCCCAATGGCCCCGTCATTATCGAAGTCAATACCGGCACGGGCGCTTCTGCACCCCAAATGGGCAAAGACCGTGGCATTGCCGACCTGTTTCTGAAAGGTTGAGTCCATTCTTTTCAACGCATGCCCTTTTTCGCGAATCCTCCCCAACCTGCATCCAAGTCCTTTTCGTACTGTCCTTGGTCCATTCTTTTGTCCACCCATCGACCTCCGTTCTACCTCATTTATCCTTCTGAAATGGGAGAACGATGGGAGAACTGAGGACTAAGGAGCGGAGGAAGAGTGGCTGGATCCATATCGATCATCAAGAACAGACCTTTGAATATCTGTTTGCTAATTAGGTAAAACAGCCTCTTGGGGGCTGGATATTGCCTCAGTGTCTGTGTGTCGGAATATTTTATATCCCAACAGGGCAATGAATATCGACATGAGCGGAGAGATGATATTGAAGAAACAGTAGGGGAGATACTCAATAGTTGGGACTTTGAGCACCAAAGACTGGGTCATGCCGCAGGTGTTCCATGGTATCAGCACCGAGGTTACCGTGGCGGAGTCTTCGGTTGAACGGCTGAGCAGACGGCCTTCAAAGCCTTTCTCTTTGTACAGCTTTTTGTATATATTGCCTGTCAGGACGATGCTGAGGTATTGGTCTCCAGTCACCATGTTGGAGAACAATCCTGTGGCTACGGTGGTCGACACCAGCGAGCGTCGTCCACTAATGCCTTTAGCCAAGGCCGAGGTGATGCTTTGTATCATACCTGCACCCGTCAGTGCACCACCGAAAGCGGCTGCACAGAAGATGAGGAATACTGTGCTCAACATCCCTCTCATGCCGCGGGTCTGCACAAGGCTGGTGAGAGCCTCGTTGCCGGTATCTATTGAGGTGCTGCTGTAATAGGTGAGCATCAGGCCGCGGAAGTTGTTGCCTTCGCCTATTTGAGCCACGATGTCGGGTTGTGCGAAGAGCATCACCAGTCCTGCCATCAGTGCAGAGAGAAACAGCACAATGGCGGCAGGTAGCCGAAGTGCTATGAGCACTCCTGTGACCACTGGCACCAAGAGCAGCCAAGGGCTGATGTCAAACACGCTCTCCAGACCTTCGGCAAAGAGGTCGGCTTGCACACCGCTGTCCGTGGTGTGGCACAGGCTTACTACTAAGAATATTGTCAGGGCAATGGTGAACGAAGGCACGGTGGTGATAAGCATATAGCGGATATGCTTGAACAGCGGCACTTCACCGACCGACGAAGCCAGCACCGTGGTGTCTGACAAAGGGGAAATTTTGTCGCCGAAATAGGAACCGGAGATGATGGCTCCTGCTGTCCAGCCCACCGAATAGCCGTGGGCTGTGCCAATACCCATCAAGGCAATGCCAATGGTGGCTACCGTCGTCCACGAGCTGCCTGTGACAATCGACACTAATGCGCATATCAGACAGGCGACAAAAAGGAATACCGACGGGCTGACAATCTTCATGCCGTAGTAGATCATCGTGGGTACCACACCGCTCATCATCCAGCTGCCCGACACAGCACCGATAAGGAACAGTATAAGTATGGCGGCGCCGATAGTTTTGACATTGTCGGAAATGGCTCGGTCAATGTTACTCCATGGCACACGATAGCCAATCATCCCTATCGCCACCGCCACCCCGGCCGAGAGTAGCAGTGCCGTCTGGCTTGCACCGTCCAACGCATCAGAGCCGAACTCGCGTATCACGACCACCTGCAGAGCGATGAGGACCACAAGTGGTATCAAGGCTACCGTCCAGTGGATGCGGGGGGTGGGTATATCATGAGGGCTGTCCATCGGTCTGTATTATGTCGCCCATAAACTGATCAAGCGTCAGTATATTCACTTTAGGGAACGAGATGCTACGAAGAACATCAAAATGGGAGTCTTCACTAACAATATAGTCAGCATTGGCGATAATGGCGCAGTCGACAAATTTATTGTCATCAGGATCTGCCTCTATAAGATTAAAACGAAACTGTGGGTGGAATCGGCGTACAAAAGGACTCCGAAGAATGGCACCAACAATGTTGGATGCAAACTTGGGATTGACCTTTACAGAGAGAATTTCCATATACTCGCTGACAATCTCATTGCTAATACAGAGAATGTATTTACCATCAAGGAATGATTCCCACGCTGGATGATACTTGCTGCGCAAAGGAATCATACGGAGCAAGCAGTTGGTATCGATTACAACGAATCTCATATACTAACCGTATTGTTTTTGCGATAGGGAGTCCGCATGTGTTCATGTTCCCATGCTTTGAGAGTCTCCTCGTTAATGGTACCTTCGTCCCATAGGCGTTCCATCTCGCGATCTGCACGCTCAGCAAAGAAACGTGCAATAGCCTGTTTCAACTCAATCAGGTCGGCCTCTGTAGTAAGACTGGCCATGGTGCTCAGTAACTCTAACTGAGCTGGATTGAATGGTTGTCTGACGTGTGATTCCATAACAATAGTTTTTCTGATTTCAGTTTGCAAAAATACGAACTTTTCGCGACATGGGAAAATAAATTTGGCTGAATGGGAAAAACTTCGTAATTTTGCAGCCGATTTCAACGGTGAAATCACGAAGCGTTATGCTCGTTCTGCGGATAGGAACCTAGGAAATTCCATAGTAATGCAGAATCTGTATAATGGCTTGCGCTGTTTAGCGTGGGCTATTTACATCTTCTCATTACAAGGTTATTCCTAGGACCTCTATCCGAAGAAGAGTGTACAGCACCACGCTTCTTTTATTGTAAAATGCTCAACGGGGTGCGGGAGAGTGATAGAAGTTGCACCCGACACGTATAGGGTTGTATTGGAATGAGAAAACTGTGTATTATAATCATCCAATCACTTACTATTACTTTTTTCTTAATTTCTTGTCATAGTTCAGATTTAGAATTACAGAAAATTGAATACTACTATGAAAATGAGGGACAGGGAGTAATCCCTTATGATTATATTCAATTATTTTGGAATGACCATAATATTGTTAAAATTTGTGACACTTCAGAAAATGTTGTTGATTTTTTATATGAAAATGGGCTGATAGTTGGAACCAAAACATACCGACATAACACATTAATATGTGAATGTTCATATATATACCAAGGTTTGAATATTGTTGAAGTATCAGCCTATTATCATGATAGTGAAATTCGCCAAAATTGGTATTATTTGTACGATGAAGGTAAAATAAATGAAATATTGTTTGATACTTCAAAATTAGCTTGTAATTTTAGTAACAATATTGAGAATGAACAATATTTAGATGATTCTACTATTACTTATTTGAGGTGGGAAGGAATGTCCTATGAGGATAAATGGGGGAAAGATTTGAGTGATATTTGGAAAATCGTAATGTCATTTCATGTACCAACAAAATGTTCAGCAACGAACTTAACGTGGAAAGATAATAATATATGTCATCGTCAAGATTATTATCGACAATATTACTACCAAGGTAATAACTGTAAATTGACGAGATTCCATCATATGGATGACCAATATTATATTTATACTGATAAGAAAAACCCATTTAGATTACCCCAAGGTGTTGGATGTGAATTTCAATTTATTGATGGACTGAGACTGCCTCCAATTGATATTCTTTGGAGTGAGTCATTTAAAGAAATATATGGGGTAAAATATTACTATAATAATGGTTATCCAATGAAAATGGAATATCGTGATGGATCCGGGGCTAATTATTTGTATGAAAAATAAATCTTATTAATGACCAATTGAAATAGAGTCGAATATAACTTATTATCAGTATGTTATTATAGGGGTGACGGCTGACTCCAACCTTTTGAATGTTCACTCGTCGTGGCGGAGTTACAATCCGCCACGTTAAAAATAGAAAATTGATATGAAAGTAATTGCTATTATTCTTGTATTGATACTCATGTGGAGAGGTATTATTTGGTTCTTCTCAAAAATGATGGATTGGTCAGATTCTTCGAATGAAATAAAATCGAATATTGGTTGTTGGATTCTCACAATTATTTCTGTAGCAGTCATAATAATAATGACGATTGGGTCATTAAAATCATGTATTGATTCGAGTAATCGATCACCATCATATGATTACTATGATGATAGGACTCCAAAATGATTCTAGATTTATTATAGGATGTAATTAATAAGGCTCTTCCGATAAATGCGTAGGTGAGACACAATAAAAGAAGCTGGCATTTCGTATTGTAAATGCTAAAAAAGTACGGAATGGAAACCAGCTTCATGTATCATTGCCTCGGAATCCGGGAACAGGAATGCACACGGACACG
>JAEEGL014366288.1_pt1 | contig 26140 bp, 25 predicted proteins | sample 9134231 | NCBI WGS metagenome assembly JAEEGL01 (sample SAMN16246548, study PRJNA631951) | gut metagenome | biome: gut microbiome; feature: rumen; material: fiber-attached | host: Bos | place: Iran: Karaj | collected 2018-10
GTATCCTCTATGTTCTCTCTGCTTATCCTGCAGTGGACCCAAGGGAGGCCCAGCTTCTCTGCCAGTTCCTTTCCGGCGGTGACGTCGAAGGAACCGTCCGTGCCGCAGGTATAGCATGTGACCGACCTGGCATATCTGGATGCGAGCGCGGCGATCAATCCCGAGTCCATCCCGCCGGAAAAAGCCACTCCGACGGACTTCCCCTCGCAGGATTTCCTCACCGATTCTTCGATCGCTTTTCCGAGCTCTTCGTATTTCGCCAACTGTATCTTCCCGCGCGCCAAGGTTTGGACAGTATCATGCGACGGCCGCGGGATCGATAATCGCAGCGCGATCGGCATTGACACTCCCAGCGTCGGGCGAATCGTTCAGGGAGGTATTTTTAGGTTTCAGAGGTCTAAGATGTCATCTGCTGTAGCTGTGGAAATCCTCAATCCGGGTTGGCGCCTCGATGCCCGACCGGTTTGATCCCGTTTTTCAGTTTTCTGAATTGCTGGATCGCCAGAGCGTTGATGATCACTCCGCTGAGGGAGTAGACGATGGCCATTATGTAGATGATTCCGTCGAAAGGATCGACTCCCAGCAGCCCATAAGCGCTCATCGCATACAGGACCATCCTGACGGAGCCCCAGAACAGATCGAAGTACATAGGGATCTTGGCTTTCTTCATCGACTGCAGTAGGGCCGACCCAACCCCTCTGAGAGCCATGAAAGGAAGGATAACCACGGAGACCTCGAGGCACCACACGAGTTTGGGGAGCAAGGCCATCATGCTTTCCTCATATGTCATTATGGACATGAGAGGCTCTGCGAAAACGAAGATGAATATCGCGGCCGCTATCGAGACTATGGATGTGAGCTTGAAGCAATAGATGTAGGCGGACCACATCTTTTCCGTGTCGTTCTGGCCGTAAGCGGCCGAGTCTACCGGTATCAGACTGCTTTCGAATGCTTTACCGGGAAGATTGAACAGCGATATGAAACGCCAAGGATAGTTGTACATCAGAACCGCGGTGGTGCCCCCGGCTACGACGAAGAAGATTCTCTGGATGAACGTCATCGAGCTCCCTATGAGTTCGTTGACTGTCCTGGGGCCTCCGACAGTCAGGACTTCGCGCATCATGTTTCTGTCCGCTTTGAAGCTGTCTTTGGTCATCTTCAGGGCGGTCTTGCCTCTGACATACCACGAAATGCCGATCATCAGCGCTATCAGGGATGAGAGGCCGGTGGCCAGGCCCGCACCCATGATGCCCATACCCAAGACATATATGAGCATGGGATCCAGAACCATGTTCATGATGGCGGCGGACATCTGGATGGCCGTGGATTTCCTGGCCGCCCCCTCGCCTCTCAGGTTTCCTCCGAGAATCAGGAGGCATATCATGGGGGTGGACATGAGGATCATCGGGAGCATGTAATCCCAGCATTCCTGGCGGATGCTGCCGACGCCCATTACGCTCATCGCAGGATCCAGAATCAGAAGCAGAACGGCCGATACGAAGACAGAGAGGACGGCTCCCAGCGTAATCGCGTTGGATGCGAGCTTTCCCGCTTCCACGGTTTCATTGCGTCCGAGACGGAAGGCTATGGTGGTAGTGGCTCCGACGGAGATGCCCATCCCGGCGCTCATGAGCAGGACATAGAACGGGACGACGGCCGATATGGCGGATGAAGAGGATGTCCCCAGGCCGGAGATCCAGAACGTGTCTATGAATTGGTTTGCTTCCACGACTGCGAACGCTATCAGGAACGGGAAGAACATGCTGCGGACGGCTTTTTTGGGCTCTCCGAGGAGAATCTCCAAGTCATGGCTATCCGATCTGAGCAGTTGCACCGTTCATATCCCTTCTTTCGCGCGTATGTCGGATGGGAAGAGGCCATTCAACCTTTAATTATCTGTTGAGATCAAGATTCGTTCACGATTTTCCCTGTGATATGCTCGGGGACAAGCGCGAACATCATCGTCCTGGGCCCGGCACGTTTTATCTCTTCCTCTATGTGCTTCTCGTCGTCCGTGAATTTGTGGCTGAGCCTGCGCGAGATGTCATATATGGTCTCTTTGTCGGCGATCTCTTCGATGCGCCCGAAAACTATGGCCGATTTTATGTTCAAGGCCCATTCCCCTTCCCTGCGGAAGCCGCTGTCATAGACGCAGAAACTTGCGCGGCTGTCTTTCCTGATGGAATCGGTGCGGTGCCCATCCTTCCCGCAGTGGAAGTATAGCTTCCCATCGTCGGGGTTATAGAAGTGGTTCATCGGCATCCCGTACGGATATCCCCCGTCGCCTATGACCGACAGGACGCCCCTCTTCTCTTCGGAGAGGATTCTGACGCATTCTTCCGCGGACAGCCTTCTGTTTTCCCTTGCCACTTCCCTGAACATGGGAGCAGGCATGGTTTTTCTGCGGTTTAACCTGATGGGTCAGCATACATTTCCAATCATGCCGATGTGCATGCGTGCTCTGCAAACATAATCGGTCCGGATCGAACGGGAGAAGAAAGGATGTAAAGGGTTTATTCGGTGCAGTTCGCACGGCCGTTTTGATCGCAGAAGGATCACTTTTGCGCCGGTTCCCATTTGCATCTGACGGGCGAGACGATCGTCCCATCCTTTTTCATCGCGGCGAATTCTTTGTCGACGACTTTGCGGTCGAGACCGGTCAGCTCCGCAACTTTCCCTGCGTTGAGGGGCTCTCCGGCTTTCTTCATTGCTTCCAGTATGGTATCTCTGTCGCTCATCGTTGTATATTAGCATTCAGCAGGGGATAAAGTTTTGCGTTCGCGTTTCCCATCCCTGCTTTATAAAACAGTAGTTTCAGAAGTGCGCTTCTTCACTCGTATGTCTTCTCTTTCTCCATTTTATCTTGACATACGGTTCGAAGGTGCCGTCTTCCATCCTATCCAGAACGATTCTGAGCCTTCTGTTGAGCTCTTCATAGTCAATGAATTCGATGTCGTCGTCGTAGTTGAATTCGTCGACCGCGCGGCACACCTGCTCATCGTATTTTTTGGTGGCCCACATTTCCTCCTCCACAAACCCGATTTCTGCGTCCATGTCCTCGAAGCGATGAAAAATGGCTTCCTCATCGTCGATCCCAACCGGATATGAGATGCCTATTCTTTCGAGTTCCAGAGCCAGGAGCTCTATGGTCGCGTCGCAGGGGATGATTTCAATGCGTCCATCGTCGTGTTTGATCTTCACGATTTTGCTGATGGAATACATGCGCTTGCAGAGAATCTTTTGGTATATGCGACTGTTGCCTGTTTATGAAGGACGGAACGCAGATGCGGCTGAGCGACGGCGCATGGAATCGCTTTCGTTCGGAATCCAGATCCGGTATGACAAAAGGCTTTCCTTTGTGCATTATGACGTCCGCTTCTATGCCATAGACGTCCTTTACGAGGTCGGAAGTTATGATGTCGGTCCCGCCGTAGGCCGCAACCTTCCCGTTTTTGATGAAAAGGAATCTGTCCGAATATCCCGCGGCCAAGTTGATGTCGTGCATCGTCATGATGGTGCACATCCCTCTGGACGAGACCGCTTCCGAGATGGTGCGCATGGCTATGTGCTGATTGGCTATGTCCAGATTGTTTGTGGGTTCGTCCAATATCAGGACTTCGGGCTGCTGGACCATCGCCCGCGCTATCTGTACTTTCTGGTATTCTCCGCCGCTGATCTCGTCGGTGCGCTTCAGGGCCAAGCCGTCTATTTTCAGGGCTCTCAGCGCTTCCCATGTTATCCTCATGTCTTCCTTTCCCATCGCCCATTCGATGTGAGGCCTGCGGCCTATCAGGGCGGCATCGAAGACGCTGGTGCCAGATGGGGGAGTGCTTTGGGGGACGAACCCGATATGTTTGGCGGCTTCGCGTCCGGACATGGAAAGGACATCCTTCCCGTTGAGCTCTATCGTCCCGGAATCGGGCGCATGCATCTTGCACAGGCATTTCAGCAGGGTGGTCTTCCCCACGCCGTTGGGCCCCAATATGGATACCACAGAATTTCCTTCTGCGTCGAACGAGATGCCGTCCAGTATCTTTTTGTCGCCGTACCCGAAAGACAGGTCTTTGACGCTCAGCATCGTTCAGCCCTCCAGACGATCAGTTTCATGGAATTCCTGCATCTGAACTCGAAATTGCCATCGTCAGAATAGGGCGACAGAACATCTTCGATGGCGCTTTCCGCATCGCGGATCCCATATGCGCCGAATATGTGGCTCTCCCTAGCCAGCACGTCTTCCAAAGGCAGGCTCCAGGTGATGTCCTCCTCGAAGATCTCCTTCGAAAAATCAAATCCGAGAGCTTCAAGGTTGGATTCCATGATATTCTGTCTGCGCCCCTCGAAAGAGTAGTCCTTGCCGAGTCTCTTCCAAACTTCGGAGATGAGGTTGTCCCACGAGTTCTCGACCCACATTATGTGGGCGCACCAACCTTTCGAATAGCCGTTCGCGCGAAGGATCCCATCCTTGGAGCCGGTCCCGGGGCAGAGGGACATGATGGCCGCGTCGAACTTTCTCTCCGGGTCGAAGAGCATGAAATCCCCCTGGATGAGGCGGATGTTTGACCTATCGATCTAACGCGAAAGGATAGAAAGCATCTTCTCGGAAGCGTCTACGCAGGTGAGCGAGCGCACATGCCTCGATATCGGTATGGAATAGGTTCCCGGCCCGCATCCGAATTCGACGATCTCCTTGTCCGGGCCCAGCACACCGATTTCGCGGAGCTTTCCGACTATCCTTTCCGGGATGGAGCCCTGCATGATGCATCCCTCGTAATCGAGCGCTATGTCGTCCCAGAATTTCAGGGCGCGATCGCGGTCGAATCCTTCCCCTTCGAAAGGATGCCGGCTCATGTCAGCACACCTCTCTTTCTGTATCCTCTGATAAGAAGGAAAAGGAAAAGAGGTCCGCCGAGGAACGAGGTTATTATCCCCACCGGAAGCGTGAAATCAAAGGCGCATTGCCCGACGCAATCGGCAATCAGCAGGATGATCGCTCCCACCAGCATCGATCCCGGGATAAGGTAACGGTGGTCGTTGCCGATTATCAGACGCACTATGTGCGGTCCAAGCAGACCGACGAAAGCTATTATCCCCATGAAAGAGACCACCACGGCAGTGACCACCGCTGAAAGGACCATCGACGCGATGCGGAGGCGCTCAACGTTAACCCCCAGCGACCGAGCGATGTCCGGTCCGCTGTCCAACGCGTTATAGTCCCATCTCCTCCAGAAGAAGTATATGAGCGCGGGGATGACGACGACGGCCACGATCAGCAGCTCGCTCCAAGTGGCTTTTCCCAATGAACCGAATTGCCAGAACACAATCGCGGACAGGGCGTAATCGTTGTAGATGTACTGGAGCGCGCTGATCCCGGCGGCGAAAATGGAGCTTATGGCTACTCCGGCAAGCACCATGGTATTCGCGTCGACTCTGGTGATTTTGACCAGCGCGATTATTATCCCGGTCCCGATCATCGCCCATAGGAAAGCGCTTCCAGTGACTATGTACGGGTTGCTGATGACTATGGAAGCGTGGCTCTGGCCGACGACTTCTCCGCCGCGCATGACTATCCCCAGAGAGGCCCCAAATGCGGCGGCGTTCGAGATGCCCAAGGTGTACGGCGATCCGATCGGATTGCGGAGGACGCACTGCATAATCGCTCCGGCTACCCCAAGGGCGAATCCCGCCAGTATTCCGCTGGCTATGCGGGGGAGGTATATGTCCCAGACCAGAATGACTTGGGAGCGGGTGTTCTCGGGGTTGCCCTTGTCGAAGATGACCCTGATAACGTCGAAGAATGTCATCGATCCCAGATCTATGGTTAGGGTAGCCAAGGCCGAAGCCACGGCAGCCGTAGCAAGAAACACTATCACAAATACCCTGAGTTTAGATACGCGGGAATACCCAATCTCATCCTCATTTTCTGTTCTGGCCATCAAATCTTCCGGGCGAGGATAATAATACTATTATTTAATTTATTATTATTTGCAGTATAATTATTTAAAATTAATATGGAATACGTATGCGCATGGACAAAGAGCTCTGGGAAAGGTGCATCGAATTCCATGGCCACGAATGCCCCGGATTGGCATCCGGATTCCGCGCCGCCGAAACTGCCGCGCGCGAGATCGGGGCGCAATTCGGGCGCACCGAAGACGAAGACATCGTATGCGTCACAGAGAACGATGCATGCGGGGTGGATTGCATTCAATTTGCGCTTTCGTGCACCCTCGGAAAAGGCAACATGATCATGCGCCTGAGAGGGAAGCATGCGTGGTCTTTCTTCAATAGAAAGAACGGCAAATCCGTCCGCATAGTGATGAGGGATTTCGATAGGGCCGGCAAGTCGCGGGAAGAGCTTATCGATTTCATTCTCAACGGGCCCGAGGAGGAGGTCCTGGAAATCAAGCGCCCATCTTTCGAGGTGCCTACGAGGGCCAAGATCTTCCAGAGCATAAAATGCGAATGCTGCGGGGAATCCGCAAGGGAGGATCTCATCCGCATCCAAAACGGACGCAAGGTATGCCTGGACTGTTTTGAAGGGTATGAGAGTCGTTGGTAAGCTGTCTTCTGGGCCCCAGCGGCCCATCACATATCCAACAATAATGATTAGGAATTTATCATTTAAAAGTAAGCATTTGAATCCATATGCATAATAATCCAATAAAATTATTATTTCGTAATACTAATTCAAAATAAATATTACTTAGGTTATGACCCCGTATGCAAAAATCCATCATGTATGCGATTTTGGCCGCCGCCATCATCGCAGTAGCAGGAATATGCATATATGCGCTCACGAACAACGGAGGCGGTGGCGGAAATGAACCCCACGATGAGCCTCTCAAAGATTTCTCCGGATACGAGGTCACGGCAGTAAATGACCTCAGCCGCGGCATAGTCGCTGTGGGTCAGGACTCATTCAGATGGGTCACTTATTTCGGTCTCGCCGATAAATGCGTCATGGTAGACATGAACGACAGGACCAACTATCTCGGCAAAGCGTTCATGTATCAGGGCAAAACCCAGGCTCTCAACGGCGCAAAGCCGATAAGCGGCCAGGATCTCGCTTTCACCACTGCCAACTGCTCGGTCACAGACGAGGATATCAAGACCATTCTGGACCTCGATCCGTCCGTGGTCGTCGTCCCCGAAGGATTCGAGTCCGATTGCAAGAAACAGATGGACGCTCTGCGCGCCGGGGGGCTGCACATCGTCCACATCGGATACATCTACACCTTCCTCGATGCCAACACTTTCAAGATAACCGAATCCGTCGAGAAGCAGCTCGACATCCTCGCAAAAACTTTCAACGCCCAGAAGCGTGCCGATGAGATCAGGTCCGCTTTCAAGACCACCGTCGATGACATCAGATCCATCGCTTCCAGGGTGACCACCAAGAAGACTGGATACATCGGATGCCTTGCTTACAACGGCGCCCACGGGGCGGATTCCTCGATCCCCTATTTCATGCCTTTCGTTTTGGCCAACGTCACCAACATCATGTCCGGCGACACGATGGATTACGTCGATTCCGGCGTCAAAGTCTATTCCGCGGATGTCATCAGCCAGAAGATGAGCAGCGATACCATCCTGTTCTTGGATGCCACCGGGATATACAAGACCGACGACAACACGTCCATCGGTATCCTGAAGCTTTTCGCCGGGCACGAAGCTTACATCGCTTACCCTTATATCTGGACCGGAATCAATTATGAGAACGTCCTCGCTTGCGCCTATCAGATTCTCCACGATGCGTACGGGCTTCTCACCGATGCGGAGCTTGAGAACAAGATCAACGATCTGAACAAGAAATTCCTCGGAAGCCAGACATCCAACCGCTCGGAGCTGACGTCCAAGAATGTGCCTCTCCCCGACGGGGATTCCATTTACGACGACATGTCTGCGGTTTTCGAAGCCTTCAGGGGCAACGCGACCCACGGGAAGATATCGATCTCCGACGACGGCGCAATCTCGTTCATCGAAAACGAGGAAAGCTCTGACCTCCGCCTTCCCAGCTACGTTCTGGATACCAAGGGCCAGACCTTCGTCGACGCCGCCGGGAGAACTGTCACCGTCCCCGATCAGCTCGGAAACGGGATCGTCACCATCGGCGGTACCGGACCTCTCAGATTCCTGTCCATGTTCTGCATGAACGGATACGTGATCGAAACCGACAAGGGAGATGTCACCGACAACAAGAACGGAAGGGCTTACTCTTACGCCTATCCGTATGACCAGCTCACGTCGTACCACGCAGACAACGCCATAGACGCCGCTCTCGTGGAGAAGCTCGGCAAAGACAGGCCCAGTCTGGTCATAACCTCGCTCAGCCTTTACAGCAGCAACACGGATCTGTTCAACAGCCTCGCGAAGATGACCACTCTGATAGTCCTCGAGAACCAGAGGATGGACACCATGGGCGATGCCGAATCCGGAGTCGCCGAATTCTTCAGGAACAATGTGGAATGGCTCGGGAAAGCCTTCGGAAAGGTCGACCGCGCTTCCGAGCTGATCTCCGGAGTTGAATCGGTCATCAAGGAGCTGAGATCGCTCAAAGGGAACGGAGATTCCAAAGTATACGTCGCCGGAGTCACCATCAGCGGAAGCAACACATTGAACACCACGTTCCCTGTCTACATGCCTTTCGATCTTACCGGCACCGTCAATGCTTACAATCTGGGTTCCACCGCCAACAAGGTCGTCCTCAAGGAGGAAGAGATTGCCAAGCTCGACATCGACATGATCATCATCGATCCTTCCTCCTCGGACAAAGTCTCCCAGCCTGAGAGCCAGTACTTCCTCAGGTACGTCAGCATAATCAACGGCGATTCGGATCCGTCCAACGACATACCTCTGTACGTCACCGTTCCTATCGTCTGGGACAGCATCAATTACGATTGCGCCCTTGCCAGCGCCTACTACGTCGCGCATCTGGTGCACGGGACTCTGACTTTGGAGCAGGTCGAGGGGAAGATAAACGACATCTTCGTCCTCTTCTACGGCGACGAAGGGAATCATGTCTTCAGCGACATGAAAGCTTTCTTCGCCGGAAAGTCCTCTGCGAACGGAGTCGAATTCCCCATTCTCGGGGAGGCTAAGGTAGTGAAGAACGGCAGCGAATACACCATTGCGGCCGCGTGATCCAAATGATGCGCGGGGATATCGGGACCGGCAAGGTCAAGGAAGGATACCTCAAGTATTTGAGGGGGAAGCTCCTTTTCTTGGCCATCGCTGTGCTGGCGCTTGCGGCGCTGTCGATGGTCACCATACGTTTGGGGGCCACCGATCTCACTTACTCGGAGATAATGAAATATCTGTTCTCCCCAGACGACTCCTGGAACACCACGGTCGTGTGGGATCTTCGCCTGAGGCTGATAGTCGCCGCAATCATAACCGGCATGGCACTCGGCCTCGCAGGCGCGGTGATGCAGACCATCCTCCGCAATCCCCTCGCATCCCCTTTCACCCTGGGGCTCTCCAACGCTTCTGCGTTCGGAGCGTCCCTGGCAATTCTTTTCATGGAAGGCGGAGTCATCATCGGGCAGGCGTCGGCGTATGTCGATGTCAACAGCCCGTTCCTAGTGACTGCCATGGCCTTCCTGTTCGCGATGCTGGCCACCGGCGTGATGCTTCTTCTCGTCAGGGTGACGGAGTGCACCCCAGAATCGATAGTGCTCGCGGGAATGGCTATCTCCGCCATATTCTCGGCCGGGCTGGCATTCCTACAATACATCGCGAATGACGTCGCGCTGTCTGCCATAGTATATTGGCAATTCGGGAATCTCAGCAAGATAACCTGGGATCAGGCGTGCATAATCGCCGTGGTTCTGGCCGCAGCCGCTTTGTATTTCTTCTACAAGCGCTGGGATTACAACGCCATGGAATCCGGGGAGGAGGTCGCCCGCGGACTCGGGACCGACATCCGCATCACCAGATTCGTTGGTCTCACGGTTTCCGCCCTTCTCACGGCGACGGTGGTATCATTCGTAGGTGTGATCGGATTCATCGGATTGGTCGGCCCCCACATAGTCAAGAGGATCATAGGCAACGACAACCGCTATGTCATCCCGGGCTCGATGGCGGTCGGTGCGATCGTAATGCTGCTGTCATACATCGTGGGATCATTCGCCTTCGAGACCGTCGTGCCGGTCGGCATAATAACCTCGGCCATAGGCGGGCCGCTGTTCATAGCCATCCTTCTCAGGAGGTACAGAAGATGATAGAGGTCAAGGACGTCTTCTTTTCTTATGGCAGCAAAGAGGTGCTCAAAGGGATATCCTTCTCGTTCGAGGACAACGGAATCCTATCCATACTGGGGCCCAACGGAACCGGAAAGACGACCTTTCTGAGATGCGTGTGCGGCCAAAGCAAGCCGTCGTCCGGAACCATCTCAGTGGACGGCACGGATATCACCCGTCTTCGCGGGAGGGAGCTAGCCAGAAAGATAGGGTATGTGCCGCAGGCCGCCCAGGCATCCCGCATGAGCGTGTTCGATTCCATCCTGATGGGGAGGAGGCCTTACATCGATTGGATGGCCTCCGAGGAAGACATAGACAAGGTCACAGAAGTCATCGAAGGATTGGGGATGGAGAGCCTCTCGCTCAAGTATCTCACGGAGATCAGCGGGGGAGAGCTCCAGAAAACCCAGATCGCAAGGGCCATAGTCCAGGAGCCGTCGGTCTTGGTCTTGGATGAGCCGACGAACAATCTCGACATAGCCAATCAGCACCGCACCATGGAGATGATATCCGGGATCGTCCGCTCCAGAGGCATGTGCACCGTGATGACAATGCACGACATCAATCTGGCAGTGCACTATTCCGATTCGTTCCTGTTCCTCAAAGACGGGAAGATCGCCGCCTATGGCGGAAGCGAAGTGATAACCGAGGAGCTCATCAAGGAAGTGTATGGCATGGAAGTGGAGATCATCGACCATCGCGGGCTTCCGTTCGTCGTCCCTAAGTCATCGCCGATGTACGCAAGATAAAAGGATGGTCTATGTAGCAGAAGAGACGGATCAGTTCGGAACGGTAAGGCTGGAGCATGAGAAAAAAGAGGCTTCTCGAATCCAAGGATGAACGATTGACCACGGACTTCATTTTGCTGTAAAGATTTCTCGAGGATACGCGTTCTCATTCATCATCAGATCTGATATTTCTCAGTTGAACGCTGTGAAAAAGATAGCCCCGTAATCACGGTCTCCGAGCTTGCTGGATAGGGATGGTCCTTCCGATTCGGAATTCATGTCTGGCACTGCTGACTAATTGTGGGATCAAGGCAATCAAATCACCGAAAGTAAGACGCCTATAGAATGCCCGATCGAAGCCAAACGATAACTTCAGTTCCAATGCCCATCGCATTCTGAATGATTATTTTCATCATTCATTCGAGCAGCCAATCGATCACATTAACGATATTGATCCCATTATCGTTGCCCAGTCCGAATCTGTCCATGGTCAGAATCGTTTTCTCATAGTTGTCGGAAACCGCTTTCAGAGGTCTCATCTCTCTTGAATAGGTCTCTTCCGCCATCATGGTCTGTGGAACCTGATAATATTCCGCTGTTTTGCTTTTCATGGCTGTGAAATCTATTTCCGAATTCATGTAACTGCCAACGGACACCTTATAATTCCTTCTCAGCAATTCAAAGTATACGACATTCTCCAATGGCTTGCTGAGATCGACCAGACTTCCGGGATTCAGTGTCATGTACCTCATTCCCAAGTCCGCAGCGTAGTATTTTCCTTTGGATTTCAGATATTTCTTCCCGACGATGTCATATCTGTCTGCATGATAGAACAGGTGGGCGGAGACGATCTCATCCATATATTTGTAGACGTCATCCTTCGGTATCTTGAGCGCATCAGATATCCTGTCTGCGTTAGTTACGTTGCCGATGTTCGAATAAAGGAATCTGCAGATGGCTGTGAGCCTTCTGGCATTTCCGGATATGCGTGACAGTATATCCTTCATCATCACGGTGTTGAACACTCCCTCGGATTGATCTGCACATACAGTTTCTCCTCTGTCGGGGTCGATCATCGGAAGGCCTCCGAATCTGAGGTATTCGTCGAATCTTTTCTCTTTATCCCCCGGATGCAGTTCCAGGTATTCTTTGAATGAAAGGGGGAGGATATTGATCTCAATGTATCTCCCGGATAATTTTGTGGCCAATTCTGAGGACAGCATCTTGGAATTGGACCCGGTGATGTATATGTCGCAATCGTCTCTGGCGATAAGCATCGACACGAATCTTTCCCACCCATCCACATCCTGTATCTCGTCTATGAGGATGTAATGCATCCCTTTCTTTTTCAGAACAGGCTCAATCTGTTCGAGAAGCCAGGAATTATCCGGTACGTCAACCAGAAGGTCCAGGTTGATATGGAATATGTTATCGTCATTTACGCCCATAGTGCGCAGACGATCCACATATTGTTTCAGTATCGTGGTTTTTCCCGTACGTCTCATTCCAGTAAGGATCTTGGCGGTGCTCGGCATATCTTTGGCCGAGGCCAGCATTTTTAGGTAGTCTTCCCTGATTATTTCCACGATACGATGATGCGATGCGCATATTAAAAAATTCTGAAAAATTAGAATTTTATTGCATATCAGTTAAAAAATTCTGAATTTTCAGAATTATATGATTAAGGATGGCTATCCTTCTGAGATTGTGAAAAGATACAGAATCTTGAGAAATCAAGAGTATAAAAGAGAAAACAACAGAGCAGGGCCTGGCGGGTGAAACCTGTTCTTCCTTCTCCGAGTACTCATTGTTGAATGGCATTAGGGCGGGCCAATGCGCCATTTAGGAGATATATGGCGCATTATTCATAAAATCATGAATGGATGTCGGTATAAATTCAAATATGATTAGACATTTGTCTAATTCAAATTTCAATTACCAGATAGGTGTTCAAATGAATGAGATCAGCGAGGAAATAATTTCGGCCACGGGGACGGTAGCCTCCGTAGGGTCAGCCGCGGGTCCGGGAGAGATATCTTGGATTCTTATATGCTCTGCTTTGGTGTTCATCATGGTCCCGGGGGTCGCCCTGTTCTACGGAGGGATGCTTCGGAAGCAGAGCATGACTTCCATCATGACTCAGACCCTCGCCGCCATGGGCGTCATGACTGTCTCATGGTTCCTCGTTGGATATTCCCTGTCCTTCAGCGGGGACGGCATATTGATCGGATCGTTTGACAGCATCCTGCTCCACGGCATGTCCGAGGAGGCTGTCGACGGCATATCCGAGATGGAGTTCGCGATTTTCCAGATGATGTTCTCCATGATCACCGCCGCGATAGTTATCGGTGCATGTGCCGAGAGGATACGCTACAGCGCCATGATCTGGTTCCTCGTCATCTGGTCCGTCGTCGTCTACGCGCCGATGGCCCACTGGGTATGGGGAGGAGGTCTCATCGACAGATTCCTGACGGTGCTGGATTTCGCCGGAGGAACCGTGGTGCACATCTGCGCCGGAGCCACGGGACTCGCTCTGATCGCGTTTTTGGGGAGCAGAAGCGACCATGTCAAGGCGTCCAGAGCCCACAACGTTCCGTTCGCTTTCATCGGAGGGATTCTGCTGTGGTTCGGCTGGTTCGGATTCAACGGAGGGTCGGGTCTGTCTGCGGATGGCGTATCCGTTCACGCCATCATGACAACCCAGATAAGCGCGGCCGGAGGGCTGCTCTCATGGTCGTTAGCTCAATACATGAAGGTCGGGCGCGTCGGGACTCTCGGGATGATCACCGGAGCGGTAGCAGGGTTGGTTGCTATAACCCCGGGAGCGCCATACATGGGATACGGGGAATCGCTTTTGGTGGGCATCGCCGGCGGCGTCATATGTTTCTTTGCGGTGCGTCTGTTCCGCGCCAAGGTGCCTCTGGACGATGCGCTTGACGTCTTCGCGGTTCACGGTACCGGAGGGATATGGGGCGCAATCGCTACCGGCATATTCGCCGATCCGGCCCTCTCCGGTGGGATCAGAGGTTTGGCATTCGGCGGTACCGATCTTTTCGTCGGGCAGATAGCCGCTGTTCTGATCACTTTGGCTTTCTGCTTTACTGTTTCGTACGCCATAATCTGGGTTTTGTCGAAGCTCATGAGAGTCAAGCTGACGCCGGAGGAAGAGATGATAGGGCAGGATCTGGCTGAGAACGCCGAGCCAGCTTACATGATGTGATACGATGAAGTTGATTACAGCGATGATAAGGCCTGACATGTGCCAAGCGGTCAAGGATGCCTTGAAGCGCGAGGGCCAGAACGGGATGACGATGACGCAGGTCCATGGGAGAGGAACCCAAGCGGGCCTGCGCTTCACCACCAGGGTGGGCGACATACTCGTCGACGAGATCGAGAAGACGAGGGTGGACGTGGTCGTCGAGGACGATTCGGCAGTCCGCCGTCTCGCGGATGCCATAGCGGAAGCGGCTTATACCGGGCACAACGGGGACGGGATAATCATGGTCACTCCCATAGAGACGTTCGTCCGCATCAGGGAGATGGGCGATGCAAAGAGGTCTGGGGAGGGGAAGGAACCCTCCCGCCCCACAGACAATTAAATGCTGCCGGCACTTTCCCCGTCTGCCGATCGGATTCCTTTCAGACGCGGGAACCGGGGCTGACGAGGGATTCGGATGATAAAAGAGGCGATAATCAAGGTTGTGGACAAGCAGAATCTCACCTATGAGGAAGCGTACAGGGTGATGGATGAGATGCTCTCCGGAGAGACCTCTCCGATACAGAATGCCGCCTATCTTTCTGCGCTGTCCACAAAAAGCACCACCGCAGGCACGACGGACGAGATAGCCGGGAGCGCGGCCGCCATGAGGGCGCACGCTTTGGGATTCCATTCCGATCTCAAGGCGCTCGACATCGCCGGGACCGGAGGGGACAACTCCGGGAGCTTCAACGTCTCCACAGCCGCCTCCATCGTAGCCGCGGCATCCGGGATCCCGGTGGCCAAGAGCGGAAACCGCGCAGTATCATCCCGCTGCGGATCCGCCGATGTCATGGAAGCTTTGGGGACCGAGACCGACCAGAGTCCGGCGAAAGCCGAATCGCTTCTCAGAGATGCCGGCTATTGCTTCCTGAATTCCCAAAGATACCACCAATCCCTGCGGTTCGTCGGGAGCATCAGGAAGCATCTCGGAATCAGGACTGTCTTCAACGTCCTCGTGCCCCTGACGAATCCCGCGCGTCCCTCTTGCTGCGTTCTGGGCGTCTACGATATGCCGCTTTTGGAGCCTCTCGCCCGCGTGCTGGGAAGCCTGGGCGTAGAGAGGGGAATGACCGTGTTCGGAAGCGATCGCATCGACGAAATATCCATCTCGGACAAGACGTTCCTGTGCGAATTCGACCATAATAAGATCGAGACCTATTCGATTTCGCCGGAGGATTTCGGGTTCCAGAGGGCCCCCAGATCAGAGATCGTAGGCGGGACCCCGGAGGAGAACGCCGGCATAATCATCGGGATTCTGTCCGGGAAAAAAGGCGCCAGGCGCGACATAACCGTCATGAACGCCGCTTCCGGAATATATTGCGCCGGGAAAGCCAAAAGCCTGGCCGAAGGGGCCGAAATCGCCGGGAATCTCATAGATGAAGGTGCCGCCATGGCTCAGCTGGAGAGATACAGGAAACAGAGCTCCGATCTGTGAATCCGATGGGAGACAGATCGATCCTGGCCATAACTTCCGGTAAGCCTTCCGTAGTCGTCCCAACCGGGTATCATGCGATCGTCTTCAACATGTTTCCTGAAGCTCCTCAGTCTCCGGCGGTATTCGCTTCCGCCTCTGTCCCTGTAGAATTCAAGGTTGGAGAGCTGTATTCTGCGGTAGAGACCGGGATATGACATGAACCTCGCCTCCATTTCGGGGTTCTTCCGGAACCACCTTCTGATGTTCGGGTCCATGCGGGGCGCGGCATCCATATCCGGGAGAGCTTCCCTTCCCGATTCGCGCATCAGCCCCAGCCTCTCCAATCTTCTGGCCCTTTCTTTGTTCAGCTCAGTCCAATGGCTGCCTTTTTTCCGGGGTGAGAAGCGGTTGTAAGTTTTTCCGCCGGTCCTTTTCTGCGTGGAATCTATCCATCCGAAGCAAATGGCCTCCTCTACGGCGTCAAGATAGCAGAATTCCCCGTTCTCCGGCTTTTTTCTGGGGCAGACGACCCAGCAGAAATCGGCGGAATCATGGTTATCTTCGAGCCATGAGCGGAATCCGCGCCTATCAGTTTCCAGTACTGTTCCGGAGATTTCCATGGTGCGCACTCTGGTTCCGCCGATATGATTCTTGCGGGTGGGTCTGTTCGAAGACGCTAATTTCGGCTAAAAAAGATTTATTACAATTGAGAAATGGACAATAATGCAGGTTGAGCCGATAAGTATTAAGTATAGGTATGCCTAAATATTAATCGGAATACCAGTATTACATTCTTAAGCATATAGCGAACCAAATCCGAATCTCTAACAAGTCGACGTCAAATCCGTGGGAAGGAGGAAGAGGAATGTCAATAATATCATACGATGCGAACGATCGCATCATGATTTTCATCGATCTGAGGAACATCATAAAGAGCGTGTCCGCGGATTCAAAGTATTCCAAGGTGGACTATGTTTCATTGGTGAGATGCCTGAAAGGTCCCAGAAAGCTCATCGCGGCCTATGTGTTCGACAGCAAAGGCGCCATCGATGCCACCGACAAATCGAAGCGTTTCCATGATTATCTGAGATACAAAGGCTTCAGGGTCATCGCCAGAGATTCTTACGACCCGGACCATAACGTTCAGAAAGAGGTGGATGTGGCCATGGCCGTGCAGATGGTGACCCATGCGTACAAGAATAATTATGACGTCGCCGTGGTCGTCAGCGGGGACAGGGATTTCATTCCGGCGATACAGGAGGTCCAGGCGGCCGGCAAAAGGGTGGAGGTCGCCGCATTCAGCAATTCCAAATCGGATGAGATGGAGCGCCAGTGCGATGTCTATCACAATCTGGATAAGGAACCGATACTGTCTCTCATGAATATTTCCGAAGTCCTTACGCAGGACGGCACTTTGGAGATGGTCCGATGGAATTCAAAGACTGGGTCGCTTCGCAAAACGACAAGTTTGGTACGAGCGACGAAGATTGGAGCCTTCTGTCCGAATCCGGCGTCGTGAAGTTCGATTATGACGACCGGAATTATGTCTCCGGGATGTACCGCGGGAAGAGGGTATACAGAGACAACAACTATCTGCTGGAAATAAACCCGGGCGAGATATGGATCGTTTCTCTGAGTCTGAACCCAAAGACCGGGCAGAATTATTTCGCTAAACCCATCAAGAGAATCGACGGTTCCTTTCTCTACGAGATGAAGAAGGACGAAATCGATTCTCTCAGCCTTTATCTGTGGGAAAACAACAAGACCATCCTGCAGCCTTTTCTGGAGGAGATCTACAAGAACGTGGTCAACGAGCAGATCGCGAAAGCTGTCAGGGAGCAGACCGCGTCCTTCGAGAAGACGATCTCCGACCTGTCCGACCAGATCGATGAGCTGAAGAGAATCAAGGAGGAGGATTCGAAAATCATAGCCGCCAAGGAGAAAGAGGCGGAGCTCCTGAAGGCGAAGGTGCTGGTGATGGAGAACGATCCTCCAGCCAAAGTCCCGTCCGCTGCCCCCCGTCCGTCTAAGGATGTGCCGGAGGGTTTCGGAGACAGATTGAAACCTTCAAGCCTCGAGATCGTAAGGACCGGACCTGACACGCTCAGATCGGACGGGTTCAAGAAGTCCCGTTATTTCGTCCATCTGTCTGTGGACCATAAGGCGCTGCTGATCCGCGACGATCCCAACGGCAATGTGGTTTGCATAGACAGCACGATGGCCCTCGCGGGATTGAGTACGGTGCTGCCGTTTGATAAGGAGTGCCCGATGGAGAGCGAATACAGCCCCAAATACGGGGGTACGCTGGTCTATCTGAAGTGAAATCGAGCTTCTATCGTCTTTATATCACCCACTCGTGAAAGGCTAGGATCATCTTTGTTTCGCATGTCATATCGATTGGATGGGCTTTTTTCCGTGGCCTTCCCCCTCTTCTGGATGCGATTGATCATCAGCGCCGAGACGAACGCAAGCCCGATGACCAGAACCACCGTCGATCCCGGCGGGGTGTTGAGAGCCAGCGCCATGAACAGGCCGAATATGGAAAGGCCAAGCGACAGCAGCGTCCCGATGGCCATCATTTCTTTCAGGCTGTCCGAGAACAGGTTCGCGATGGCGGACGGTATGGTCACGAGAGCGATTATCATGATTATCCCGACTACGTTCGATACCATCACGCAGGTTATCGCTATGAGCAGGTAAAGGATAAGGTCCAGAAGCCCGGTGCGTAGCCCGGAGATTTTCGCCTGCGTCTCGTCGAAAGTGAGTATGAGGAAATCGCGGTAGAGAAACGCGACGATCGCGATGATGGCTATGGCGAGAACAATCATGACGAACAGCGTCTGGGTGCCCACGTAAAGAACGTCCCCGAATAGGATGGATTCGAAGGAGGCCGGTATCACCTTTGTGCGGTCCACGAAGCACATGAATATCACGCCCAGCGCCATCCCGACGGCCCATATGACTCCGATCGCGGTGTCCTGCCTGATGTTTTTGATGCGTTTCAGCAGGGTCATTATTATCGCGGCTATCACAGCGAACAGCAAGGCGCCCATCATGGGGGTCAGCCAGCTGACCAGGAACACGGAGCTCACATAATATGCGAATCCGACGCCGCCAAAGACGGTGTGTGCGATTCCCCCAGTGACTGAAACCATGCGATTGACGACGACGTACGCCCCGATTATACCGCACAGCACGCAGACGACCGCGGTGGCGACGAACATGTTCTGTATCAGCGGGATGGCCAGATACTCCGGCAGGGACGTCATTGTGCCGCCTCCCCTATGCGTATCCCGTACCCAAGTTCGAACATCTTGGGGGTGATTTCTGGCTTTTCGCCGACAATCGCGCTGCCGTTCACGCAGGCCACCCTTTTCACCCCCTGGGTCATGGAGTTTAGGTCGTGAGTGACCAGCATGATTGCGACGCCGTTGGAATTGATGTTCCTGAGTATATCATAGATCTTCGAGGACATCTCGGGATCCAAGCTCGCGGTAGGTTCGTCGAGAAGGATGGCTTCAGGGTTTCTGGCGAGAGCTCTGGCGATGAGGACGCGCTGTATCTGCCCACCTGAAAGGTCTCCGATGCGCTTCCCGCGGAAATGTTCGATCCCAACCATCTCGATCGCTTTCTCCGCGGATTCCTTCTCTTCTCTGCTGTATCTCAGCTGGAATCCGCGGCTCGCATCTCTGAGACCGGTCATGACTGCCTCCTCCGCTTTTATCGGATAGCGGCGGTCGAAGGTTCCATGCTGGGGCACGTATCCCAAGCGGCGCGCGCCTTTTGCGGGGCTCTCGCCGAATACTTCCGCTTCCCCTTTCATAGGCTCCAGAAGGCCCAGGGCGATGCGAAGGAGGGTAGTTTTCCCCCCTCCGTTCGGCCCCACGATGGCCAAGTAATCTTTGTCCCTGAGGTTCAGGGTCACGTTCCTGAGGACTGGGATCCCATCGTATCCCGCGGTCATGTTCCTGATGGAGATCGGAATCTCGGCCATGGTATCGCCCCAGGGAGACTCCCAGTATTTCCGCTAGATCGTCCAGGAAGAGGTCGAGTTCGCTCAGAATGTCCGATGCCGTAGGGTTCACCGCATAGACCTTGACGCCGTACGTGTCGGTAAGGGCATCGCGGAAGACGTATCCGTCGTCGAGGGGCGACACTACAATCGATTTGGCGTTTTCGCCGGACAGTATGGCCGCAGCGTCCGCAGCAGATTCCACCTCTCCGTTGGCTTCGATGGATACCATGTCAAGGTCGGCGCCGAACGATCCCATGTATTGCCCGAGCATGTATCCCCATGCCGGATGCCAGACCATGATCTCCGTCTCTTCGCTCCCATAGGCGTCGGCGATCCTCTTCGCTTTCGCGTCCAGCAGGTCTATTTTGGATTCGATCTCGGCAAGATTCTTAGCGTACTTGGATGAATTCTTCGGATTGAGATCTTTGAGCGAATCGGCGATCGCGGCCGCTATCTTCTTTACTATTGCGGGGGAGGTCCAGATATGTGCGTCCATCTCCTCGTCATCGTCCGCTGCCCCATCATGGCGGTGGGAGGATGCCATAGGCTCGTACTCGATGGAATCGGCCAGATTGACGATTCTGACCGAGGATGGGATGTCGGATTTCACGCTCTTGAGGAAGGCGGTCTCCCACTCCACTCCAGATCCGATCTCGAAGAATATCTTCGATCCGTACAGATCAGCTATGTTGCTTGGGGTGCTATACGAGGAGTGGGGATCGAAGCCTTCCCCGATCATGGATGCCACGGCATAATCGTCTCCGGCGATGGATTCCACGAGGGTCTTCTCCCATGGCATGGTGACTGCGATTTTCTCTTTGCCATCTTCGCTTTGCATCAGTGCAAATGCCATCGCGGCTCCGGTGCATATCAAAGCCACGGCGATGACGGCTGCGATCGCTATCTTATTCATGAATTCTGACTGATTACTATGACTATTAAAAACTAATTATAATGTTATTAATTTCTCATCAACAGATGCCATGATAGTTATTAACAGCGGGACTCGGCCGCCATGAGCTCAGGATTCGCAGCTATCTCCGGCTGGCGGCAGACCGATATGCTCCGGTTCTTTTCGCCGGATTGGATTTGGTCGAGCCACGTTTATAGGAAAACGACCTTTTTGTTTCTGAATGTCAGGAGGAACCGAAGGCGAGCGCGCATCTTTCAGCGGCAGGATCGGGTTCATCATAGCCGCGGCGGCATCCGCTATCGGCCTGGGGAATCTGTGGAGGTTCCCTTACCTGACTTCGCATTTCGGCGGCGGCATATTCGTCGTGGTGTACATAATATTGGCCTTGACGTTCGGGTTCTCGCTCATGGTCGCCGAAATCGCTATCGGAAGGAAGACCGGCAAATCCTGCACCACAGCGTTCCGCGAACTGTCTGAGAAGCAAGGATGGATCGGCACTTTGGCCGGCATTGTCCCGATGCTAATAGTGCCGTACTATTGCGTCATCGGCGGATGGGTCTTCAAATGGTTCTTCGAATCGGCGTCCGGAAGTCTGTCGGTTCTGTCTTCGGATGGAGGCAGCTTCTGGTGGGAATACATCACCGGAGAGGCGGAAGGCATGGGAGATCCATTCATCTGGTTCGCTCTTTTCGCTGCGGCATGCGTGATCTGCATAGCTATCGGCGTCGACAAAGGCATAGAGAAGATGAGCAAGATACTGATGCCCTCGCTTCTCGTGATGATAGTCGTCATAACGGCTTACGAGATGACCCTCCCCGGAATCTGGGACGGAATCGTATTCTATCTCAGCCCCGACGTATCTAAGCTCAGCATGGGCACGTTCCTCGGCGCCACCAGCCAGATATTCTATTCCATGTCTTTGGCCATGGGAATCATGATAACGTACGGATCATACATGAGGAAGGAGGACAGCATCGAGAAGTCGGTGCGCGGCATAAGCATGATCGACACCGCCGTGGCGATATTGGCGGGGCTGCTGATCGTGCCGTCGGCGTTCATGTTCGGGTTCGGGGACAGCCAGTCCATGGGGCTCATGTTCGTATCTCTGCCGCAGGTGTTCGCTCAGATGCCCGGAGGAGCGATCGTCGCGCCGGTCTTCTATCTGATGGTGCTGTTCGCCGCGATGACGTCGGCGATTTCTCTGCTCGAGGCGGTGGTATCAGGTTTCATGGACAGGTTCAGGATAGAGCGCCGGAGGTCCTTGGCAATGGCCGGTTCAGCGGTGGCTGTCTTGGGTGCCTTCTGTATTCTAGGGTTCGGGCCGCTGATGACCGATCTGGCTCCGTTCGATCAGGGCGCAGGGTGGCTCGGGATATTCGATATGGTCACCAACTCTCTGCTCATGCCCATAGTGGCTGTCCTGACCTGCGCATTCATCGGCTTCGTGATAAAAACCAAGCCGATAGAGGACGAGGTGGAGGCATGCGGAAATCCGTTCAGATCCAAGGGCCTGTTCAGGGTGATGATCCGGTTCGTGTGTCCCATATGTTTGCTGGCGATATTGATTTTCGGACTGGCGGATATGTTCGGATTGCTTTCCATCTATTGAATGCGTCTCCAAGATTGCGGCATCCGTTTGTCCTCCATTGTTTTCACACAGGAATAATAATGAATCGAAAGGGACTCATAGAGCATTCTAAGGCAATCTAAGCTCACTCTAAGACAACCTTATGGGTCTAAGAATCCTAAGGGCCCTTAAGGAACTCTAAAGGAACCTATGAGCATTCTAAGAGGCTCTTACGGTTCTTAGGGAGTCTAAGCGATCCTAAGAGCTCTTAGGGAACGATTAGGGGATTTCTAAGGGATTATAAGGGCCCTTAAGGAATTCTAAAGGAATCTAAGCGTATTCTAAGGAGCCCTTAGGGTTCTAAGAGAGCTAAGCGATCCTAAGGGACTCTTAGGGAACGATTAGGGGATTTCTAAGGGATTCTAAGAGCGTTTAAGGGATCGGTAAGAGAGTATTAGAGATTCTAAGGAGCCCTTAGGGTCTAAGCAATCCTAAGGGACTCCTAGGGAACGATAAGGAAATGATAAAGTGGGGCGCACCCAAGATGGCACGCTCCCAGCGTTTGTTCTGAATCAGTTCAGGATAGTTTCAAAATCTTATCCAGCAAAGATTGGTACAGGGATTCCGTCAGATCTTTTGAGCTTTGGTTGAATGCGTATATTTCTCCTCCGACAGAGATTGCTATGCACGGCTTTATTTTGGTGTAAGATGCCAGCTCGTATCTTCCGAACAGATCGTTGTCATACCGTCCGCTGGAAATAGTTCCGTCAGAGTATCCCATGACGCGTCTGCCTTTCTGGAAGTCCTCGAAGTATTGGCAGTCATCGATTTCATCATAGGAGAAGCTGTGGTCGAAGAACGGTGCCTTCACCGTGAAGCTATCATCTCCCAGCGATATATCGACCGAATTGGACATCGATCCTGCGCCGCCGTCCATGACGAATGCGAAAGGGACTGCAGTAAGCAGAGTGAAAGCGGCCACAACCATGATGCGCTTGCCTCTGGACCAATTCGGTACAGGGGATCCTTTGGCTGCGCCTTTGGCGAATGGAAGGACCATCAGAATGGTACCTGCCGCCATCAGGATTATGCCTATCACAAGGTTCAACATCAGAAATGCTGTCCCCCAAATCAGGATGACGGTTCCGATGGCCATCCAAAGCCCCCATCTCGATGCGACTTCCCTTCTCTTTTTCTCATCCATCGATTTCCAATCCACGCCTACGTTCAGGGATCTGTAGCCGCTGCCATGGAGCCACATGCACAGGCCCGCGCAAACGATGGGGAAACAGGAAAACAGGATTATGGCGGAGAAAAGCAGGGAAAACCAGCTCCAACCCCTTATCAGTCCGAAGACGATGACCAAGGTCGGAACCAGTATTGCAAGCGCCGCATAGGGTTTGGAAGTGGGCTCCATGGATTCTTATCGTCCGCCGGAAAAAAAAAGTTATCTCGACTGCCAGCCGCAGTTTGCTTTCAGGGTGCAAGTTATATTTTGGGGACGGGGATACGCCAGCGATGAGGAAGTCGTACGTAACCACGATGCCGGACAACATAGGCGCGTTCCTGAAAGCCAGCAGATGTTTCGCATCGCTTGGGATCAATATCACGAGGGTAAGCTACAACAAAGCCGTGGACATGCACACCCTCTTCATAGATGCCGAAGGCACGCCTGAGCAGCTTGCCGAAGCTGACGTCGAGCTGCGCGAAATAGGTTACATACAGTCGACGGATGGCGAGCGCACCGTCATGCTGATGGAGTTCATCCTTCGGGATGAGCCGGGGAGCGTCACAAAAGTTTTGGAGCTCATAACCGAGTTCGGGTTCAACATCTCGTACATATCGTCGCAGGAGGACGGCACCCCATTCCAGAGGTTCAAGATGGGTCTCTTCGTGGATGACAGCGAGAAAGTTTCGAGTTTTATGGCCAAGGTATCCGAGCTGTGCGAGGTGAACATCCTCGATTACAACAGCTCAAACACCGTATACGACAATTCAATCTTCTACAGGTCGTTCGTTTCCGCCATATCCGGAAGCATGGCTTTGAGCCCGGAGAAGAAGGAGGAGCTTCTGGTCAATTGCAACAGGGCGATGCAGCTTCTCGATGAGAGGGGGCTGTCCCCATACCGCACCTTCGATTCCATAGGGAAGCTGGCGGAGCTTCTGGTCAGATGCAAAGGCGATGCATTCTCGTCCAGGGTCACCCGCCACAGAATCTCGGAGAGATCTATGATCACAGTGATCGAGCCTCCGTGCGGAAGCAACGTGACCATAATCGAATCGGACGGGGAGACGCTGTTCGTGGATTCTGGTTATGCATGCTACAAAGAAGAGACCCTTAAGCTCATCAGGGAAGTCGTCCCAGGATTTGACGGCATGCGGAAGAGGGTGCTCATAACCCATGCGGATTTGGATCATATAGGACTATGCGGCATTTTTGATGAGGTTCTGTCCAGCGAGAACAGCGCCATATGCATGCGCGAGGAATTCGAGGGACGGGACGGATTCAGGGAGTCCAATCCTCTGCATAAACCGTATATCAGCATCTGCAAGATACTCACTTCGTACGAGCCCATCCCTACGGATAAAGTGAGCATCATTTGGAAGGCGCGCCCGGAAAGCCCGGTCCCATTGTATCCTGCGGGCTATCTCAACGTGGGGGAGTTCTGTTTCGAAGTCTATGAGGGGCGCGGAGGACATCTTAAAGGGGAGATCGTCCTGATAGAATATACTGCTAAAATCGCATTCACCGGCGACATATACGTGAATGTCCATGGGATGACCGCCGAGCAGTCCGAATACAACAGATATGCGCCCATTCTTATGACATCCGTGGATACAGATCCGAAAATATGCAAAGAGGAGCGCGAAGCTCTCATGCAGCGTCTCGGCCCCGGAAAATGGTCGATATTCAGCGGGCATGGCTCAGCGAAAAAGTTCGAAGTCACGGAGTCCAAGTCATAATCGAAATGATTAGTGTCTTAAAGGTTCTAAAGAATTCTAATGGAAGGGGCTGGCGTAAAAAAGATGCCTGGGGTTTACGCCCCAGATTTATGTTTGGGTTCAGACGTTTCTGATCACGGTCACCGGGCACGAAGCCATCGTGACTATGCGCTCTGTCTTCCCTCCGTGGAGGATCGAATCCAGGTTGCTGCGTTTGTCGACTCCAACGATTATTAGGTCATATTTGCCGGAGAGGCTCAGTATGGTCTCCACGGGGTCTCCTTCGACTACAGTACCTTCGCATTCTATGCCTTCGGCTTGTATCTCGGCGGCTATCTTGTCTACCAGAGGCTGCGGGTCGCTGTTCTTCATTTTGACGCTGAGTACGGTGATGCTGGAGCCGGAACGTTTGGCGGTCTGTATGGCGTCATCTATGGCGGGCCTGTTCTCTTCGTACACCGGCAAGAGAATCTTTTCCAGGCGCGAGGACGCGGATTTGAGCGTTAGCACGGGGCAATAGCTTCCTTCAATGACTTTCTTCGCGGTGGATCCGATGCGTCCCGCTCTCATGCCGCTTTTTCCGGTGACGGACATGATCATCATGTCGGCGTCTTTGGACATCTCGTTGAGTATCTCCCAGGGGGCGCCTTCAGCGAGTACCTCCTCATGCTTTGCGCCTACCTTTTCCGCCTGTTTGGCGGCGCTCTCAAGGATTATGTTCCCTTCGATCTTGGCTTTGTAATAGTCCTGGGTGGGGTCTACGGATCCGAATTTGTTGAGGCTTGTCATGTCTACGACATAGACGAAAACGAGGGTCGCCGAGAATTCCAGAGCAGAATGCAAGGCGAGATCGATAGCTGCTTTGGAAGATGCGCTACCGTCGATAGGCACTAGTACCTTGTCGAATTTCATCTGTTCGGTCATCGTCCAATCTCCTTATAAAATAGGATAGTTGGTACATTTGCTATATAATCCAACCTGTTGTCGGGTAGAAGATGTTGCCATGCGAGATTCGGGATGGGCTGTTGCCGCCAATATTAGCGAGGTTAGGGCTCCAAAGGTA
>JAEEGL015835958.1_pt1 | contig 26140 bp, 23 predicted proteins | sample 9134231 | NCBI WGS metagenome assembly JAEEGL01 (sample SAMN16246548, study PRJNA631951) | gut metagenome | biome: gut microbiome; feature: rumen; material: fiber-attached | host: Bos | place: Iran: Karaj | collected 2018-10
ACTGCTCAAGGAGGCCGGAACGATATGAGAGTAGATTCCATCCAGAACGGCATGGTCATAGACCACATTACCGCGGGCGCGGGCATGAAGCTTTATAGGCTGCTCGGCCTGGATGGGCTGGACGTGCCCATCGCCATCATGCAGCACGTGGTCAGTGAGAAAATGGGCAAAAAGGATATCATAAAAATAGACGCCGACATCCCGGTCGACCTCAACATAATCGGCTACGTCGATCCGGGCGCCACGGTCAATATCATAAGAGACGGAAAGCTGATCGAAAAAAAGACCATCGGCCTTCCCGAAAAGCTGGTCAACGTGCTCAAGTGCAAAAATCCCCGCTGCATCACCTCCACCGAGCAGGAGCTGGACCAGGTCTTCAAGCTGACCGACGCCAAAAACAAGGTCTACCGATGCATCTACTGTGAGACCAAAGCCAACTGAAAGAGGTGCGATAATGGATTACGCTCAAAGATCCCTTGAGCTTCACGGACAGTGGAAGGGAAAGATAGAAGTCGTCTCCCGCGTCAGCGTCACCAACAAGCAGGAGCTTTCGCTCGCCTATACGCCGGGCGTCGCCCAGCCCTGCCTTGAGATACAGAAAAACCCCGAGCTTTCCTTCGAACTCACCCGCCGCCACAATATGGTGGCCGTCATCACCGACGGCACCGCCGTGCTCGGCCTGGGCGACATCGGCCCCGAGGCGGGCATGCCCGTCATGGAGGGCAAATGCGCCCTGTTCAAGACCTTCGGCGGCGTCGACGCCTTCCCGATCTGCATAAAGAGCAAGGACGTGGACGAGCTCGTGCGCACCATATATCTCATCTCGGGCAGCTTCGGCGGAATCAACCTCGAGGATATCTCGGCGCCGCGCTGCTTCGAGGTCGAGCGCAGACTCAAGCAGCTTTGCGACATCCCGGTGTTCCACGACGACCAGCACGGAACGGCCATAGTTGTGGGCGCCGCCATGCTCAACGCCCTCAAGGTGGTCAAGAAGGACGTCGCGCAGACCAAAGTGGTCATAAACGGCGCGGGCTCGGCCGGCATCGCCATCGCCAAGCATCTTCTCAACCTCGGCGTCAAACATATGAAGCTTGCCGACCGCTTCGGCATACTGTGCGAAGGGGTCGAGATGAACCCCGCCCAGGCTGAAATGGCCGCGATCACCAACCCCGAAAAGTTTTCCGGCACTCTCGCCGACGCCCTGCGCGGGGCCGACGTGTTCATCGGCGTCAGCGCCGCCCACGTGGTCAGCCGCGAGATGATCTCCTCGATGGCCGAGGGCGCCGTCGTATTCCCGATGGCGAACCCCGTCCCCGAGATCGAGCGCGACGACGCGCTGGCGGCGGGCGCCGCCGTGGTCGGCACCGGCCGCAGCGACTACCCCAACCAAATAAACAACGTCCTCGCCTTCCCCGGTCTGTTCCGCGGAGCCCTCGACGTAAGAGCGCGCGATATAAACGAGCAGATGAAGATGGCGGCCTCCCGCGCCCTTGCCGCGCTCGTGAGCGAGGATGAGCTTTCGAGCGAATACATCCTGCCCGCCGCCTTCGACAAAAGGGTGGGGCCCGCCGTGGCAAAAGCCGTGGCCGAGGCCGCGCGCCAAAGCGGAGTCGCCCGCATTTGACACCCGCGCCGCCGTGTGATATGGTTATTACGTTATATGACTTATAAAAGGGAAAGGATTGAACCGTATGATCTTCTATAAAAGATATACCTACGCTCCGAGAGCGACCTTTATTTCCGTTTTCTTCAGTCTGCTGGCGCTGATGTTGGTCATCATCGGCGTCATGCTGGCCGTGCAGGAGTTCAAGGACGGCCGCATCGCGACCTGCGTCGTCGGCGTGCTGATCGCCGCGGCTGCCATCCCGACCTTCATTTTCGGCTCGCGCAAGCTGGCTGACAAGGTCGCCAAGAAGGACGGCGTCAAGAACATCTATTCCAAGGCCAAATACGCCAAATTGTTCCTTCAGTCCCATCCCGAAGCTTACGACGAGATCGTGCGCAAAAACGCCGACTTTGCCGCAAAGTACGTGCGCAATGAGGCAGGAAAGATCGTCAAGCGCGCAAAGGCCTGATACGCAAACAAAAAGACGAAAAAAAGACGCCCGCGGGGGCGTCTTTTTTGTTTGTTTTTCGTTCACGCGTCGAGATCGCGCGAGATCTGCGAATAGATGCGGTCGGCGGCGGGAAGGGCTTTGGCCAAAATAGCCTCGCCCCTCGTCTTGTAGCTTTCGGCAAGCTCGCGGTCCTTGAGACTTGCGATGTTTATCTTGACGTTGAGCCACGCGCCCCTGACGGCGGCGCCCAGCGTCAGCGCGGCGACGCCCAGATCGGACGCCGCGTTTTTATTGGAGCGGCCGAGAAGCTGCTCGCAAAGCTGAAGGGCTTCCCATATAAGCTCCATCGCGGAGAAGGGCACGGCGGTGCATATCTTCATGCCCTCCTGTATGGCGTTTGAGCGCGCGGCCTTCTGCTCGTCGGTGTCCTTGGGCATGGCGTAGGCCTGCGTGACGGCAAGATAGGCGCGGGTGTCTTCGTCCATGACGGCGGTCAGCTTATTTTGGAGCTCCGCGGCCTTTTCGGCGATCTGCGCGGCCAGCTCCCAGTGCTCGGCGTAGGCCTTGCGTCCCTGGGTAAGACCGCCCACCATGGCGGCGAGGGCGGCGCCGAGGGCGCCTTCAAGGGCGGCGACCGATCCGCCGCCGGGAGCGGGAGAATTGGAAGCGAGCTCCTGCGTGAAGCCCTGTACGGTAAGATCTTTAAGCATATTTCCTCCTTATTCCATGTCCAGCAGGTGGTATTCCATGACCTGCTTGCGGCAGTCGAAGTTTTCGAGCTTGAGATAGTATTCGGCGCAGTCGATAAGCGCCTTGGCCGGGGTCAGGCCGACCAGCTCGCTGCCGATGATCCTCACGCCGTAGCGGTCGGCAAGGGCGCGGATCATCTCGTAGGCGTAAAACAGCGGCGTGCCCTCGTAGTTGACCATGTTCATGGAGACCTGGGCGATCTTTCTGTCCTCCAGCATGATGCCCAGCGCCTTGCAGTATTTGAAGCCGCCGGACGAGCCGCGGATGGCGCGGGCGATCTTGTTGGCGATCTCCACGTTGTCGGTGTCCAGGTTGACGTTGAAGGCGATCAGCGGCATGCGCGCGCCCACGGCGGTCACGCCCGCGGTGGGATGGGGACGCCTTTCGCCGAAATCGGGCTCCCATTCGGGCTCGAGCAGCTTTGCCGCCATGCCCTCGAACTGGCCCTTGCGTATCTTGGCGAGGTTGACTCTTTCGGGTCTGGTCGCCGAGTTCTCATAGAGGAAAACGGGAATGCCCAGCTCGTCCCACAGCCTTTTGCCCAGCCGCTTGGAAAGCTCCACGCACTCCTCGACGGTGACGTCCATGGCGGGAGAGAAGGGGATGACGTCGGTCGCGCCCATGCGGGGATGCTGGCCCACGTGTTTGTTCATGTCGATGGTCTCGGCGGCCTTTTTCGCAAGCCTGAACGCCGCTTCCTCCACAGCCTCGGGCGAGCCCACCATGGTGAAGACGCAGCGGTTGTGGCTGCCGTCGGTCTGAACGTCGAGCACGGCGCAGCCGGGCACGCCGTTGGCCACGTCCACCAGCCCCTGGAAGACCACGGGGTCGGTCTCGCGGCTCACGCTGAAGTTGGGGATGCATTCGATGAGTTTTGACATTTGCTTATCCTCCTTGGTTTTCTTTGACGATCCTTCCGTCCTTCACGACCATGCGCGCGAGGTTGGAGCCCATGCGGTAGCATATGCTCTCGAGGTCGGGCGCATCCCAGACGACGAGATCGCACTTTTTGCCCCGCTCCAGGGAACCGACGCTGTCCGCAAGGCCGACGGCCGCGGCGCCGTTCAGGGTCACGGCGGTCAAGACCTGTTCGGGCGTCATTTTATATTTCAGGCAGCCGAGATTGATCACGAGCTGCATATTGAAGCAGGGGCAGGAGCCGGGGTTGAAATCGGAGGCGAGGGCCACCGGCACGCCCGCCTTTATCATGTCGAGAGCGGGTGCGAAGCTCGCGCCCAGATACAAACTGGTCGCGGGCAGCAGACACGCGACCGTCCCGCCGCGCGCCATCGACGCTATGCCCTCGGGCGGGCAGACTATGAGGTGCTCGGCCGAGATCGCGCCGATCTGTCCCGCAAGGACCGAGCCGCCGACGGCTTCGATCTCGTCCGCGTGGATCTTCGGGATCAGGCCGTGCCTTTTGCCGGCGTTCAGTATCTTCGCCGACTCCTCCTCGGAAAACACGCCCGTCTCGCAGAAGACGTCGCAGAAGCGCGCGCCGTTTTCCGCCGCGGCCGGGATGATCCTGTCCGTCAGAAGGGCGATATAGCCCCCGCGGTCATTTTTGTATTCGGGCGGCACGGCGTGGGCCCCCATGAAGGTGGGGATCACGTCGATCGCGTGCTCGCGGTCCAGCCGCTTTATGACACGAAGCTGCTTGAGCTCGTCAGATTCGTTGAGTCCGTAGCCCGTTTTGGCCTCGGCCGTGGTCGTGCCGAGCGCCAGCATCTCGTCGAGAGCGCGCATCGCCTTTGAGAAAAGCTCGTCCTCGGAGGCAGATCTCGTGGCGTTGACGGTGGACAAAATGCCGCCGCCCCGGGCCAGTATCTCAAGATAGGACACGCCCTTGAGCTTTTGCGAAAGCTCGTTCTGCCTCCAGCCGCCGAAAACCAGATGGGTGTGGGCGTCGACCAGGCCGGGGGTCGCAAGGCGTCCCTGCGCGTCGCATATCGCGGCGTCCTCGGCGCGGGGCGGCTCGCCCGTGCCGACATCCTCTATCACGCCGCCGCGCGCGAGCAGCCAGGCGTTTTCCAGTCTTTCTATCTCGCCCTGCTCCGCGCCGCGCCTTGCGCGCGTGCCCTTGGGCGTCGCGAGGACGCCGATGTTTTTGACAAGCAGTCCGTTCATTTGTGCGCGTCCTTCAGCGCCTTCTCTATCACCTCGTCGTCCGCGGTGAAGGGAAGGGTGATTATATCCTGTCCGTTTTGTTTGATATTGTATTCTGCGGCCGTGGTCAGCGCGTTCTTATTGGTCGCCCACGCCCTTCTTGAAACGCCCACCATGGTGTCCCACGGCATTGCCGTGCGCAGTATGGCGTCCACTCTGTCGGAGCCGTCGAGCACCATGCCGAAGCCGCCGTTTATCGCTCTGCCTATGCCCGTGCCGCCGCCGTTGTGAAGGGCGATCAGGCTCATGCCGCGCGCGGCGTTGCCGGCGTAGCACTGGGCGGCCATGTCGGCCATGATGTTGGAGCCGTCCTTGATGTTGGAGGTCTCACGGAAGGGCGAGTCGGTGCCGCCGGTGTCGTGATGGTCGCGGCCGAGCATGACCGGGCCGATCTCGCCGCGGCGCACCATGTCGTTGAACTTGAGGGCGATGTTCATGCGCCCCATGGCGTCCTGATAAAGTATGCGGCACTGGGTGCCGACCACCAGCTTGTTCTTGTCGGCGTCACGTACCCAGACGTAGTTGTCGTAGTCCTGATAGCGGCGGTTGTGGGCGAGGATGTATTCCGCCGCGGCCTCGTCGGTCTTTTTGAGGTCCTCCGGCCTGCGGCTCAGGCAGCACCAGCGGAAGGGCCCGTAGCCGAAGTCGAAAAGGCAGGGCCCGAGGATGTCCTCGACGTAGGACGGGAAGATGAAGCCGTCGAGATCGTTCTCGCCGTTTTTGCATATCTCCTTGACGCCCGCGTCGTAGACCGCCTTCAGAAAGCTGTTGCCGTAGTCGAAGAAGTACGTCCCTCTGTCGCGGAAGGCGCGGATCAGCTCGTAATGCTTCCTCAGGCTGATATCGACCAGCTTTCTGAAGCTTTCGGGATTGTTCGCCAGCATTTCGGTGCGCTGCTCGAAGGTCAGACCCTGCGGGCAGTAACCGCCGTCGTAGGGCACGTGGCAGGAGGTCTGATCGCTCATGAGATCGACGTGAACGCCCTTGTCGTAAAGGTACTGAAGAAGATCGACCACGTTCCCGTGATAAGCCACGGCGCACGGAGTCTTCTGCTCGACGTTCCTGAGGGCGATCTCGGCCGCCTCGCTGAGCGAGTCGGTCTTGCAGGACACCCAGCCCTGGGACAGACGGGTCTCGATGCGCGAGGAGTCCACCTCGGCGATTATCGCCGCGGCGCCCGCGATCACCGCGGCCTTGCCCTGGGCGCCGCTCATGCCGCCGAGACCGGCCGATACGAACAGCCTGCCCGAAAGATCGCCGTCTTCGGGGATGCCCAGCTTGAGCCTGCCGGCGTTGAGCAGGGTGTTGAAGGTACCGTGCACTATGCCCTGCGGGCCTATATACATCCAGCCGCCCGCGGTCATCTGGCCGTAGTTCGCCACGCCCAGAGCCGCCGCGCGGTTGAAGTTTTTCTGATCGTCGAACTCGCCCACCATCAGGCCGTTGGTTATGATGCAGCGCGGGGCCAGCTTGTGGGAGCGGAAAAGGCCGAGCGGATGCCCGGACATGACCACCAGCGTCTGCTCGTCGGTCATTATCTCAAGATATTTTTTGATAAGCCGGTACTGCATCCAGTTTTGGCACACTTGGCCGGTCTCGCCGTAGGTGACGAGCTCGTAGGGATAAAGGGCCACGTCGAAGTCCAGGTTGTTGTCGATCATGACCTGGAAGGCTTTGGCCTCTATGCAGTTGCCCTTGTACTGATCTATCGGCTTGCCGTATAATCTGCCCTCGGGGCGGAAGCGGTAGCCGTAGATGCGGCCGTGCTCCTCGAGCTCGCGGGCGAACTCCCCGGCCATCTCGGCGTGAAACTGTTTGGGGATGTAGCGCAGCGCGTTGCGCACGGCCTGCGCCTTGTCTTTTTCGCTCAGATGCGACTCTCTGCGGGGAGCGCGGCGGTATTTGGGATCGAATACCGGCGGCGGGGGAAGGACGTCGTCCAGACGTACGGTCATCGCGTCTTCTGCTCTGAATTCCATGGGAGACCTCCTTAAAAAGCATTGACTATCAAGCCGGGTTTTTTATAATATTATCGTATACGAGAGGTGAGATCATGTCAAATCTTTATCCGTCCAACGAAAGCGTGAAGGAGCTCGTCAAAATCATCTGCGGGATCACGGACGAGCGGCAGTGCGTCGCCTTTTTGGAGGATCTGTGCACGGCGCAGGAGCTCAGGCTGCTGGCCCAGCGCCTGCAGGTGGCCAAGTGCCTTATAAACGGCGAGACCTACGATACCATCCGCTCCAAGCTTCCGGTCAGCCATTCCACCATAACCCGGGTCAACACCGCCCTTCAGTACGGCGGAGGCGGATACCGCTCGGTGCTCTCCGACAGGATCAGTTGAGCCCGGGCACGGTCTTTTCCAGGATGTCGGTCAGCTCATCCGAGCGCAGGAGCTTTTCTACCTCGCGGATGTAAGGCCACATCTCCGCGTCGCGGTCGATGAAGGGCACCTTTTCGCGCACGCGGGAGAAGACCGCCTGCGCCGCGGGCGCAAGGCCGCTGCCGTATTCGCCGCTCATCCTGCGAAGGTCGATGGCCTGGCAGGCGGTGAACAGCTCGTAGGCCAGGACCGAGCGGGTGTTCTCCAGTATTGAGCCCGCCTTTCTCGCGGCCGTCGTGCCCATGGACACGAAATCCTCCTGGTTTGCCGAGGAGGGTATGGAGTCGACGCTCGCGGGATGGGCGAACACCTTGTTTTCCGACACCATGGAGGCCGCCGTGTACTGGACTATCATAAAGCCGCTGTTGACTCCGCCGTCCGGCGCGAGGAAGCGGGGAAGTCCGTTGGAAAGGGCGGCGTTCACCATGCGCTCGATGCGTCTTTCCGAAATGTTGGCAAGCTCGGAGCAGGCGATGCCGAGAAGGTCGAAGGGCAGCGCCATGGGCTCGCCGTGGAAGTTGCCGCCGGAGATGACCGCCTCGTCCTCTGCGAACAGCAGCGGGTTGTCGGTGACGGCGTTGAGCTCTATGTCTATCTTTTGTTTTACGAACTCCAGCGCGTCGCGCACGGCGCCGTGCACCTGGGGTATGCACCTCAGGGCGTAGGCGTCCTGCACTCTCGCGCCCTGGCATTTTTCAAGTATCTCGCATCCGTCGGTCAGCCGGCGGATGTTTTCGGCTGTGTCGATCTGCCCGCGATGGCCGCGCACGGTGTGCATGCGCTCCTCGAAGGCGTTGAGCTGTGCGGTAAGCGCGGTTAGGGTCATGGACGCGATGAGGTCGGCGTGCTGCAGCGCGCGGAAGGTGTCGTACCAGTTGAGCGCGCCCACGCTGGTCATGGCGCAGGTGCCGTTGGTTATGCCCAGCCCTTCCTTGGAGACCAGGGTATCAAGGACGGGGATGCCCGCCTTTTCCATCGCCTCGCGGCCGCTCATCAGGACGCCGTCGTACCACGCCTCGCCCCTTCCCAGAAGCACGAGGCCCATGTGGGAAAGCGGCGCAAGGTCGCCCGAGGCGCCCAGCGAGCCCTTCTGCGGGATGTACGGGATCACGCCGCGGTTGAGCATCCCGGCCAGCATCTCGATGAGCACCGGCCTTACGCCCGAGACTCCGCGGCACAGGGCGTTCGCCCTGAGAAGCATCATGCCGCGCGCCTGCTCGGCCGAATACGGCTCGCCCGTCGCGGTGCAGTGGCTGAGGATGAGGTTGGTCGAAAGGGTGCTGCTCACGCTCTCAGGCACGGCGACGGTGGCAAAATCGCCGAAGCCCGTGGTTATGCCGTAGGCGACGCGGTTCTGCTCCGCGATCTTTTCGGCAAGAGCGCGGGACGCGGCCACGGCGCACATCGCCTCGGCCGATATCTCTACGCGGGCGCCGTAACGCGCGACGGCTATGAAGCCCTCGAGGGTAAGACTTTTACCGTCGAGGACGACTTTTTCAACGGTTCTGGGATCGGTCATCATAAAACCCCCTTAAACGCTTTTCTGATAAAATTGTACCTCGGCGGGCCTGACCGTTCAATAAAAAGGACCCGACTCTACTCCTCGTTGGCGCAGTGACGCGACAGCGCGGTAAAGCAGAGCTTGCCTTATCCCTGCAGCGGTTATATAATAAATAAAAAACGGGCGGAGGACGATATGGAAGATATAACCTTCAAAAAAGGGCGGGAGGAGACCCTGCTCAAGACCCCAATCTTCACCGTGCTGAGCCGCGAGGAAACGGCGGCCGACGGATATACCGGAAAATACGTGGCGCTGGATACGGCCGACTGGGTCATCGCCGTCGCCAAGGACAAAGACAAGTTCGTCCTCGTCCGCCAGTGGAGGCACGGCATGGGCGCGCTCTCCCTCGAATTCCCGGGGGGAGTCGCGGAAAAAGGGGAGAGCCCCTGCGAGACCGCGGCGCGCGAGCTGCGCGAGGAGACGGGCTACCGCGCGGGAAAGACCGTGCTTTTGGGCTCGCTCAACCCCAACCCCGCCATGTTCACCAACAAAGTGCATTTCGTTCTGTGCGAGGAGCTGACCGCCGAGGGCGATCCCACCCCCGACGGCGACGAGCGCATACAGACGGTGCGCATGTCTCCCTCGGCCATGCTCAGGAGCTTCGGCGGCGGCGAGTACGTCCACGCCCTCATGGCCGCGGCCTTTTCCATGTATCTCAAATACCTCATCGGCTGACAAAGACCGCGCGGCGCGGCGTCGATAACCGACGCCGCACCTTTTTTTGTCCCGCTCATAGAATGGGGCGGGAGGGATAGGTTTGGATAAATATATACTTATGGCGCTGGCGGCCACGCTGGGCACTTGGCTGGTGACGGCGCTGGGCGCGGCGACCGTGGTGTTTTTCCGCGCGCCGTCGCGGTCGGTCATGAACGTGATGATGGGCTTTTCTGCGGGCGTCATGATCGCGGCGTCCTTCTGGTCGCTGCTCCAGCCCGCGATAGAGCGGGCGGAGCACGCGGGAGCGCTGCCCGGGTGGCTGGTCGCGACGTCGGGCTTTTTGTGCGGCGCGGCCTTCATGTGGGCCTCAGACAAGGCGGTCGGCATGGCCCGCCGCAGGACCGATCCCCTTCAGGGGCTGCCCGGTGAAAAGCTCAACCGGGTGATAATGCTGGTCCTTTCCATAACCCTGCACAACATACCTGAGGGGCTCGCGGTGGGAGTGGCATTCGGCGCGCTGGGCGCGGGCGCTGCGCGGGAAAGCGTCATGGGCGCGGTGACCATCGCCGTCGGCATAGGGCTTCAGAACTTCCCCGAGGGCGCGGCCGTATCGCTGCCCCTTCGCAAGGAGAACGTGTCCCGAGGGCGGTGCTTTTTCTGGGGCCAGGCGTCGGGCGCGGTGGAGCCCGTCGCCGGCCTTCTGGGCGCGGTCATGGCGGTGTTTTTCGAAAAGATACTGCCTTTCGCACTGTCGTTCGCGGCGGGGGCCATGATACTGGTCGCCGTGCACGAGCTCATCCCCGAAAGCCGCGACGGCGGGCCTTACCGCGGCTCTCTGGGCGTGATCGCGGGCTTTGCCGTCATGATGATGCTCGACGTCATGCTGGGCTGAAAAGCGTGTTTTCGCGCGCCGCACGACCGCGCGGCACGCCGGAAAGGCCCTTTCGGCGCAAGACCGCGTGCACGATCCTGCGCGATATGCGCGATAATTTTCAGTGAAAATCAAAAAAATTGCGATTTATTATTGTTTATCTCACCGAAAGAAAGTATAATAAGTAATGAGGTGACAGGTAATGAAACGCAAGACATCTTTAAGGCGGCTGGCTCTGCTCAGGTCGCTTTTGGGAATATTCGGGGCTCTGTGCTTCATAGCGGCCATAGCCTTCGTGGGAGACAAATCCATCGTCGGCACCGTGCTTTTGTGCGCGGGTCTCGCCATCTGGATCGTCGTTTTCCTTTTGTGGATCCTGCGCTGGCGCTGTCCCGAGTGCGGCAAGATCCTGCCGAAGGTGAAAAGCTCCCGCATGCCCGATCACATCTTCTGCCCGTACTGCGGTCACCAGATAGATCTTACCAAAAAGGCAAAAGGGTCCGAAGACGCCAAACTCGCTTAGTGGTTCCCGCTTTCAAACGCCCCGGCCCTGTCCGGGGCGTTTTTGCTTTCAGAAAGACGAGAGGAGTAAGATATGCCCCTTTTTCTGCGACATGATGAAAAGCCCGACGCGCCCGTGCGCCTGAGGACGCTCGAGGACGCCCGGGACGCCGTTTTGTTGCGCGACGGGCGCGGGGTGATCGTAACGGCGGCGCCCCCGCGCGACCCTGACGACGCCGCGCGGCTTTATTCGCTGTGCGCGCAGACCGCGCGGAACGAAGGCATGGACGAGATATCCGTTCCGGCGTTTTTCGGTCTCGGCGTGTCGGTGAGAAATGCCGCCCCTCTTTCGGACGGCGAAATGAGCGTTTTCATCTTTGACGAAAGCCGCGTCTCGGGCGAGACCGTCTATCCCATGATATTCAGCCGCGGCTTTTCCGCGTGCGACATGGCGCCGCGCACTTCGGCGGGACGGGGCGGCGCTGCGGGCGTGCTTTCCGGCGTCGCGAAAAAGCTGCGAAAAAAGGAGTCTCACCCCGTCTGCGAGCAGGCGGTATGCGCGGAAAACGCCGTCGATCCTCTCGAAAAGCTGCTGCGCGAGCTGGACGAGGGCTTTTCAGGCACTCTCCTCAAGCTGATCGACAGCCGCGGCATGACCGACGCCGAGTGCTATCGCAGGGCGAATATCGACCGACGCCTTTTTTCCAAGATACGAAGCGACCCCGACTACCGTCCGTCGCGCACCACGGTCATGGCGTTCGCCGCGGCGCTCCGGCTCGATATCGATCAGACCCGCGAGCTCATGGCAAGGGCGGGCTTCGCGCTGTCGCCGTCGCGCAAGGGCGATGTCATATTCGAGTATTTCATCACCCACGGCGTCTACGACGTCAACGAGATCAATCAGGCGCTGTTCAGATTCGACCAGCCCCTTCTGGGCAGCTGAGGAGGACGGTATGTTCGTACCTTACAAAAAGCTTTCAAAAAAGAAAAAACGCGAGCTCGATCTTAAAAAGCGGCGCACCTGGGGAGGGGTGAACCCCGTCACCCGCAGGGCGGCAAAGCCCGGCGCCTACGTGCGCGCCGAAAGAAGGCGGGCAGAGCGCGAGGCCGCCGAAAAATCTTGAGTTCACAGTTGCCAAGACGGGCGGAATCGGATAAAATAAGGACAAGGGAGGGACTTGCCATGAAAAAAAGGTTGGTTTCATTTTTGCTTACAGCGCTGCTGCTTATGTCGATCATGCCCCTGACCGCGCATGCGGAGCAGGGCTATCTCAGCTCGGGCCTGCGCTACACCCTCACCGCCGACGGCGTTCTGACAATTGACGGAGACGGCACGGAAGAGGCGTTCTTCCCGTATTCGAGGGCGGGCGAGGTCAAAAAACTCGTCATATCCAACGTCCCCAAGCTGGGTGAACGCGCCTTCTACGATTTTACCGCCCTGACCGAGGTCGTGCTTGTCGACAATCTGTCGGTCATAGGCCGTCAGGCCTTCGCCGGCTGCACCGCTCTTGAAAAAGTGGTGTTCAACAGCAAGTCGCTGACCGAGATCGGAGAAGAGGCCTTTTCGGGCTGCACCGCCCTCAAATCGATCAGTATACCGTATACCGTGACCTCGCTCGGCGACCGCGCCTTTTATCAGACCGGCCTGACCCGCGCCGAGGTGGGATGCGCTGCCGGCATGGGCAAGGGCGTTTTTGAAGACTGCCACTCGCTGGTCAGAGCCACGCTGCCCGCCGGCATGACAGTAATCCCCGAGCGCACCTTCTATTACTGCGACGCGCTGGCCTCGGTCAACGTGCCCTCCACCGTGACTAAGATCGAAAGATACGCCTTCGCCGACTGCTGGAGCCTGACCTCCATCGAGCTCCCCGAAGGGCTTACCGATATCGAAAGCTACGCTTTCCAGAGCACCCGCTCGCTCGAGAGCATCGCCATCCCCTCCACCGTCACCAGGATAAACAGCTGGACCTTCGAGCGCTCCGGCCTCAAGACGGTCACCTTTGAAAACACGCTGCAGTCCATCGCGCCCTACGCCTTCACCTTCTGCGGCTCGATAACCGACGTTTATTTCAACGGCACCGACGAAGAGTGGAGCAAGGTGGCTATAGCCGTGAACAACCTGCCCATAAAGGAAGCCGAGATACATACGAAGCACGACACCGACCCCGGCGTATACGAGATAACGGCCGAGACCGTCTCCTACGGCACGTTCGAGCTTCCCGAAAACACGGCCGCCGTCGGCAGCAGTTACACCTTCACCTGCGTGCCCGATCCCGGCTGCGTGCTGGTCAGCGTCAAGGCGGTCGACGAAAAGGGCAATGAGCTTTCCCTCGATCCCGGCTCCGGCCTCAGCTTCAGCTTCACCATGCCCAACTGCAAGGTCAATATCACGGGCGAGTTCAAGGACAAGGGCGAGCGTTTCGTCGACGTGCCGTCCGACGCGTATTATTACAAGGCCGTCGAATGGGCGGTAAAGAACAATATAACCGCCGGAGCCGGAGCCAACACCTTCAATCCCGACGGCGTCTGCAACCGTTCCCAGGCCGTGGCCTTCCTTTGGAGGCTTGCGGGCAGTCCCGAGCCCAAATCTCAGCAGTGCCCGTTCAAGGACGTTCCGACCTCGGCCTACTTCTACAAGGCGGTCATATGGGCCGCTGAAAACGGCATAGTCTACGGCGCAGAGCCCGATACCTTCGATCCCTATTCGGGCTGCACCCGCGCGCAGATCGCCGCCTTCATCTACCGCTACCTCAAAAAGCCGGCCGTGTCCTCGAGCGCGCCCTTCACCGACGTCGATCCCGGCGCCTACTACGCGAACGCGGTCAACTGGGGATATGAGAACGGCGTCATCTACGGCGCCGAGCCCGACCTTTTCGATCCCGACAGCCCCTGCACCCGCGCGCAGATCGTGACTTTCCTTTACAGGATAAAATGAGCTTTTTCGGGGACGGCCGTCCAAACGGCCGTTCCCGTGGTTTTATAATTACAAAAGGGAGGAATGAACCGTGAGTAAAACACCTGTAACACCCCAAAAGCTGACCGCCTGGTCCGATGCCTATAAAGCGGACAAAGCGCGCCAGATATCCACCCTGGTCTTCGGCAAGAACGACGTCAAAGCGTCCGCTTATTCGGCCGCTGACGGCTTTGCCGTGACCCACAAGTTTTCCGTCGACATCCCGACTCTTCCCGCGACCGATCAGCAGAACAGCGGCCGCTGCTGGCTGTTCTCCGCTACCAACGTCGTTCGCGAAAAGATAGCCAAGGATCTCAACCTTGAAAACTTCGAGCTCTCCCAGAGCTTCCTCGCCTTCTGGGACAAATTTGAGCGCTGCAACTACTTCCTCGAGGCCATGATCGAAACGGCCGCGCTTCCCACCGACGACCGCACCGTCTCCTTCCTGCTGCAGACCGGCGTGCATGACGGCGGCCAGTGGGAGATGTTCGTCAACATCGTCAAAAAGTACGGCCTCATCCCCAAGGACGCCTATGGCGAGACCTATCAGTCCTCCCATACCCGTTCGATGAACGCAGTGCTCAACTGCAACCTCAAGCACTGCGCCGCAAAGCTTCGCGGAATGGTCGCCTCCGGAGCGAGCGACATCAAGATCCACGCCGAAAAGGACAAGATGCTGGGCGAGATCTACGGCTTCCTCTGCTCCTGCTACACCGAGCCCCCCAAGACCTTCGACTTTGAATACGTCGACAAGGACAAGAAGTTCCATTCCGACCGCGGCCTGACCCCCGAGACCTTCCGCGACAAGTACGTGGGCGACATGCTGGACAAGATCGTCAGCATAGTCAACGCCCCCACCGCCGACAAGCCCTTCGACAAGACCTACGTCGTCACCTACCTCGGCAACGTCGTCGGCAACCGCGACGTCCAGCATCTCAACCTGACCATGGACGACTTCAAGGCCGCCGTAGTGCGTCAGCTGCAGGCCGGTAAGGTGGTATGGTTCGGAAGCGACTGCGGCAAGCAGGGCGAACGCGATGCGGGCATCTGGGACGACCAGTCCTTCAACGCCTCCCTTATCACCGGCCTCGAACTCGACCTCACCAAGGCGGAAGCCCTGGACTACGGCTTCTCCGCCATGAACCACGCCATGGTCATCACCGGCGTCAACCTGGTCGAAGGCAAGCCCACCCGCTGGAAGATCGAAAACAGCTGGGGCGAAAAGAGCGGCGTCAAGGGCTATTACGTCTGCTCCGACAGCTGGTTCGACCGTTACGTATATCAGGCGGCCGTGGAAAAACAGTATCTCGGCTCCAAAGCGGCCCTTGCGGATCAAAAGCCCATCGCCCTCAAGCCCTGGGATCCCATGGGCACCCTGGCCGACTGATCCCGGAAAAAGAGCAATAAAAAAGGATCGCGAAGACTCGGTCTTCGCGATCTTTTTTATTTTTTTATTCGGCGTTGTCGAAGCTCACGGTAAAGGCCGTGCCCGTTTCAGCGTCGCTTTTTACGCTTATTCTGGCGCCGATCAGCTCGGCCGCGCTTTTCACTATCGGAAGGCCCAGCCCGTGGCCCCGGCTTTCGGTGCGCGACTTGTCGCCGCGGTAAAACCGCTCGAAGATATGGGGAAGATCCTTTTCGTCGATGACGCTTCCGGCGTTTTCGACGCGCAGGAGCGAGTTCTTTTTGCCTTTTTCGACCTTGACCGTGACGCATCCGCCGGGCTTTTCATACTTCAGCGCGTTTTCCACAAGGCCGCCGCATATCTTTTCGGCGCATTCGGCCGTGGCCATGACGCTGACGCCCGGCTCGATGTCGGTCTTTATCTCGACGCCCCTGTCATAGGCCAGCGACTCGAGCTGCAAAGCGCATTTTTCGGCGGCAGCCGAAAGGGATAGCGGTATCCGCTCGACCGAGGCCCCCGCCGACTCCAGCGACGAAAGGGTCAGCATGCGCTCGACCATGTCCATCATGTTCCTGGCGGCGGCGTCCGTGCTGTCCAGCCACTGCTCCTGCTCGCTCACCCTGGCGTCTGGGTCCGACCTTATTATGCTGCTGTTGGCAAGTACCACGGTTATCGGCGTCTTGAGGTCGTGTGAGATGTCGGCGACGAACTGCCGCTCCATTTCCATGGCGTCCTCCATCGGCTGCGCGGCAAGCTTTGAAAGCCTGCGGCTTATGAAATAGAAAAGCGTCATCGACACCACGAAGACCAGAAGCAGGACCAGGGCGTTTTTGATCGCCTTGGCAGCAAGATAAGACGTCTTGACAAGGGCGATCTTGTAATTCTCTCCTACCTGCTCCTTGTAATATATCAGTCTGCTTTTTGCGAGCGTGCCGTATCCGTCGTCCAGAGCCGCGATCTGCCCGGCGGCCTCTGACAGCTCCTGCTCATCGACGTCCGCAGCGTCGGAAAGGACGGAGACCTCGCCCGAGGCGGAGTCGTAAAACAGCGCGATCAGGCCGTTCTGATCTATACGCCTTCCGCGTTCTTCACGCTTTTCGGGAGGCGGCTGTTCGCCTTCCGGTTTATCGGGAGGGGCGTCGCCTATGGGGCGAAAGCCGCTGCCCGGCTCGTCCCACGGACTTACCACCAGACTCATGGTCGTTTTGAGCTGATCGACGTCGCGGCTGTGCATGACTATGCCCAGCGCGATCAGTCCTATGAAAAGCACCGCGCCCACCAGCGCCATATTGAAAACTATGAAGCGTTTGCGGTAGCTTTTGAACATTTATTCCACCTCTAAACGGTATCCTATTTTGTGTATCTTCTTGATGCTCACCCGCGAGCCCAGATATTTGAGCTTTTTGCGCAAGAAGGACACGTAGACCTCCACGTTGTTGTCGGTGGCCTCGGAGTCCATGCCCCACACCTTGGAGATCAACGCTTCGGTACTTATGGTCATGGAGGGGTTGTAGAGGAAGATCTTGAGCACCTCGAACTCCTTGCGGCTGAGCTGGACCGACTCGTCAGCGCAGCTCAGAACGGCCGAATTGAGCTTGAGGGTCAGATCGGCGAAGCTCATTTTGTCTATTATGACCTCTCCGGTGCGCCGGGTCAGCGCGCCGACGCGGGCAAGCAGCTCTTCCGTGTCGAAGGGCTTTGTCATATAGTCGTCGGCGCCGTAATTGAGGCCGCTGACCTTGTCTCCGACAGCCGTGCGCGCCGTCAGCATCAAAATCGGGGTGCCGATCCCGTCCTTTCGCAGTATGCGCACCACCTCGAACCCGTCGAGCTTGGGCAGCATGACGTCGAGTATTATAAGATCGTATTTTATGCCCTTGGCGTAGTCGATGGCCGAAAGTCCGTCGTGGACGGCGTCCACGATATATCCCTGCTTTTCCAGGATGCGCTTCAACGCGTTCGCCAGAGCGATCTCGTCTTCAACAACAAGTATCTGCATGCCGGTCTCCTTTTTAATAATGATTTATTATACCATAATTATAAAAACGAAAGCTGAAAAATTGCTTAAAAAACTTTTTTTGCGTTTTAAAGATCATTTAAGACTGCCGGGCGATAATAGAGCCAAAGAGAGGGGGACGCCCCGATCGAAAACAAAAATAATAAGGAGACCATTATCATGAAAAAAACAACGTCGAAACTGCTGGCTGTGCTGATGACGGCCATGCTGATACTCATCCCGATGCAGACCGTACTTGCCGCGAACGCCCGGGAGGCGGACGCCACCGTGTTCGTCTTCACCGACGACGGCATAACCGTGACCGAGGGCTCGTACGCCGACTATGCTATAGACGGCACCGCTCTTTCCATCAAGGGCGCGGGCACATACGTGCCCAGCGGTTCGGGTGCGGACGGCTCCGTAACGGTCAAAAAAGGAGTGACCGGGGTCACCCTGATACTCAACGGGCTGACCCTTTCATCCTCCGACACCGCGCCCATTGCCTGCAACAAGAGCACCGAGGTCACGATAGTCGCGGCCGCCGGCCCGGTGAATAACCTGTCCGATACCGAATACAACCACGACGAGCACTACCCCAAAAACGAAAACGCCGAAAACGCGGTCATCAAGTGCAAGGACGGCTCCACCGTCGTCATCTGCGGCGAGGGCACGCTCAACGTTATCGCCAACGGCAAAAACGGCGTCAAGGGCGGCGCAACCACCGACGAGGAGGGCGAAGCGAGCCTCACCGTCAAAGACCTCAGCCTGAACATCACCTGCACGGTCAACGATGCGCTCAAATCCGACCAGGAGCTCAACATCCTCAGCGGCACGATCACGATCAACGCCGCAGACGACGGCATCAAATCCGACCTCGTCCTCAACATCGGAGAGCAGGGCGGCGAAGGGCCGGTGATAGTCGTTAATTCCGACAACGAGGGTATAGAGGGCGCCGTCATCAACTTCTACTCGGGCGACATCACCGTAAACGCCTATGAAGACGGCATAAACGCCGCGAACTCCGACCTCGGCAATTACGCCTTTGAGCTCAATATCTACGGCGGCAGCATCCTGGTCAACACCCAGACCGGCGACGGCCTGGATTCCAACGGCAGCATAAGCATATCCGGAGGCACGGTCGAGGTGTACTCGGCCTCCCGCGGAGACAACTCTCCCATAGACGCCGAGACCGGCGTCAACATCAGCGGCGGCACCGTCCTCGCTGTGGGAGCCGTCGGCATGGGCAGCAGGATCACGGGCTCCGGACAGACCTGCGTCAGCTTCAGTGCCTCGATAAAGGCGGGCGATGCGCTCACCGTCAAAAACTCCTCCGGCGAGACGATATACACGGCCGAGGCGATGCGTGACGCGAGCTACGTCATATTCAGCTCTGCCGACGTCGACAGCTCCTGCACGCTTGAAATAAACGGTCAGGCGGCGTCCGCCTCCACCGGTACCGGCGGACAGTGGAACGGCGGCGGACGCGGAAGAGGGCAGGCGTCCGGCGGGCAGACTCCTCCCGACGGGCAGACTCCTCCCGACGGGCAGACCCCTCCCGACGGGCAGACCCCTCCCGACGGACAGACCCAGTTCGGCGGACAGACACCTCCCGACGGTAGGAACCGCCCCGGCGGGCAGACCCCTCCCAACGGGCAGACCCCTCCCAACGGGCAAACCACTCCCGACGGGCAGACTCCACCCGACGGACAGACTCCTCCCGACGGACAGATTCCGCCCGACGAACAGACTCCCGACGCCGAACAGGATCAGACCGTTGAGACCGTAAGCGACGCCGGGCAGAGCACGAAAAGCGGCGGGACCGGATTGTGGATAACCGTCGGAACCGCGGCGGCAGCCCTGGGATGTGCAGCCTTCTTCGTGATAAGGAAGATAAAGAAATAAATAAGCAAAGCGGACCTTGGATATCCAAGGTCCGCTCTTTTTTTATTGTTCCCCGTACCCACCCTCGTTTTTTAAGCAAATATCCGGTAGTGAATCATAAGAAATGCGTCGTGCGGTCATGCGCTGTCGGAGCGTACGTTCTGCTCGGAGATTCGAACTCCCGGCGTGCTCTTCCGCCTCCGTCTAAAATCCTTTTCAGGAATGCAGCTTACGCAGCTGCCGCGTGATATTCACCCTTAAAAAACTAACGACTTACGTTTTACTCTTCGGAAAGGTCGGTCTGCCAGTTGGCCTGCTGAATGAGGTTGTCGATAAGACGGATCTGCTTTGCGAGCTCATCCGATTTTTTCTGCAGCTTTTCCACGCTGACGGCGGCAAGTATCTTTATCTCGGTGCCGCGGGCGCGGTGGGTGGTCTGGGAGGCCGAGTAGATGACGTCGCGGTATGCGCTCTGCCTGAGCTTCATCACGTCCTTTTTGGCGATGAGTTCGGTGAGCGTGCTGCCCTCGACGACGCTCGCGCTGTTGGTCAGATTTATGCGGCGGATCAGGTATTCCAGTCTGTCAAGGCTTTCGTCCAGCTCGCGCATGAGCTTTGCGGGATCCTCCGCGGTCTTCTCTCCCTCCTGCACCAGAGCGTTGCTCTGTATCCTCGAACGGAGCTGGTCTATCTTGCGGTTGAGGTCGGCTCTTTCCTGTAACGCTTCGGCAAGTTTCACGAGTATCTCTCCTTTATGTGTTGATGTCGACCGCTCACGATCGACAGATCTGTGTCCAGTTTGATTATACCAGCCGGCCGCCTTTTTTTCAATCGGCAAAAAGATCCCGCCGCCCGAAGGCGGCGGGAAAAACATTATCGGTCACTGTCCATCGGGAGGATTTTGTCCCTGACCGTCCGGGGGAGTCTGGCCTCCCTGGCCGTCCGGCGGTGTGGGGGGCTGCTGCCCGCCCTGCCAATCGGGAGGAGTCTGCCCGCCCTGGCCGTCCGGGGGAGTCTGCCCGCCCTGCCAGTCGGGAGGGGTCTGCCCGCCCGGGCCTCCGGGGAACCCGCCTTGGCCGCCCGGGAAACCGCCCTGGCCGCCCTGCCGGTCGGCGTACTGCATCTGTCCGTCGATATACAGACTGAAGGTGCTGCCGCCCATGTTGGAGCCCATGGCCACCACGGTGCCGCCGTTTATTTCGGTGCCGCGGTCGGAGTCGAGGCCGTTGTCGGAGGCGGGGCTCGCGACGGCGTAGAGCGTGCCGCCGTTGATGATGATATACCCGTTGGAATCTATACCGTCGCCCTCGGCCCCGAGACCGGCGAATATGCTGAGCGTGCCGCCGTTTATGGTGAAGACCGAGACGTCGTCTTCGTTGACGTTGATGCCGTCGTCCTGAGAATAGATGTTGATAACTCCTCCGTTCACCGTAAGGTGAAGCTCGCTGTCGAGGCCCTCGAAGGTGGAGGAGGTGATATTCAGCACGCCAGTGCCGCGCTCGCCGCCGTTTACGTTCATGCTGACGTAGGAGTAGAACGCGCCGTCCGTCTTGCGGGCTTTTTTCTGCGCTCCGGACTCGCCCGATTTATACTTGGCCTTGAGCATGCGGAAAACGTTGGAGCCGGTGAAGCTGTTGACCGAGCCGTCGGATATCACGATCTCAACTCCCGCGCCGGAGGTGTCGACGGTGCTCGACCAAGCCGTTTTTTCCTCCCACGCGTTGTCGCACTCGTACGCCCGATAGGCGATGAAGGCGGGCGCTACCGTGCATGTCACGGTGACGACGTTCAGTATGATCGTGACCTTTTGGCTCTCGTCGGAAAACGCGTCGTCGCCTAGATCTATAAGGATCTGACCGTTCCATTCGCCGCTGAGGACGTAGGTGCCCGCCTTGGTTATGTGCAGCACGGGATTGGCGTAGGCCTCCTGCTCGGTGTGGAGCATGTTTTCGGGAAGCTCGGTCCCCAGAACGGGCAGAGTCATGAATATATACTGCTCATAGCCCTGCGCGGTATAACGATATACCCATTCGGCCTCGCCGTCGTAGTTTTCCTTTGAAAAGCCGCTGACGTCCACCGCCGGCATGTAATATATATCGTGGGCGATATAAACCGCGTCGTCCGTGTCGGGCGCGGTCCCGGTATAATATTCAGCAGGGCAGTCCTTGACTTCGTCGTGGACCTCGGAAGGATTCGCGTGCCACACGTAGTCGAACTCCTCCACGGCCTTGCCGTTCAGGCTCGCGGACGTGCCGCTGAGGACTATCGTATAGTCGGCCTCGACCGTCTGTTCTCCGCTCCTTGAGGCTGTGGTGTTCGCGGCGGTCGTCGTGCTCGTCGTACTGCTGCCCTGAGAGCAGCCCGCGGCGGCCGAGCAAATCATCATCGCCGCAAGTATTATGCAAAGCGTTTTCTTCATCAAGGATCACTCCTTTTTATTTTACTGGCTTTATTATTTGTCCGGATTCTTAAATCAATCTTAAAATGTGATATAATAATACGAAACGAGGTGGGATACTATGCTTGGTGCGATCATCGGCGATATCGCCGGCTCCAGATTTGAATTTATAAACCACAGGAGCAAGGATTTCGAGCTTCTCTCTCATAAAGACGGCTGCGCTGCAACAGACGACAGCATCATGTCCCTTGCGGTAGCGCAGGCCATTTTGGACTGCGGCGGCAGGACAGAGGAGCTCGGCCAAAGGGCGATTGTCCGCATGCAGCAGCTCGGGCGCAGATATCCCGGCGCCGGATACGGCGGGCGGTTTATATTCTGGCTCTTCGAGGACGATCCCAAGCCCTACGGCAGCTGGGGAAACGGCGCCGCAATGCGCGTCAGCCCCTGCGGCTTTGCCGCCTCCTCTCTCGACGAGGCCAAGGCCATGTCGAAAGCGGTGACCGTCGTTTCCCATGATCACCCCGAAGGCGTCCGCGGCGCCGAGGCCACGGCGGTCGCCGTCTACCTCGCCCGCAGCGGCATGCCCATGGCGCGCATCCGCGAACACATCCTTGAAAACTATTATAATATAGACTTCACCCTTGCGCAGATACGAAAGAGCTATACCTTTGACGAATCCTGTCAGGGCACGGTCCCTCAGGCCCTCGAGGCCTTTTTCGAGTCGACCGGCTTCGAGGACGCGATCCGCTGCGCGATCTCTATCGGCGGCGACAGCGACACCGTCGCGGCGATCACCGGCGGCATAGCCGAGGCCTATTACGGCATACCCGCCGATCTAAGATCGCTCGCCCTGACCTTTTTGGACGACGCGCAGACGTCCATCCTCAACGCCTTTGAGAAGAAATATCGATAAAAACGCTGAATTAAGAGGTGGAGAGTTGAAACCGTTTATACCGATTACAATCACCGATCCGGATGTTGCCGCGCAGTGGGATTATGAAAGAAACGAAGGCAAACGACCGGAAGAATTTTCTCGCGGCATGGTCAAGAAAGTATGGTGGATATGTGACAAAGGCCATTCATATCAGGCAAGGGTAGACCACAGGTGCAGTATGCACTCAGAATGTTCATATTGCGCCGGGAAAAAAGCATGGCCCGGGTTTAACGATCTAAAGACTCTATATCCGGAATATGCGGCTGAATGGGATCATGAAAAAAACACAAAGTGTTTGGACGACGTAGTAAGCCGATCCGATAAAGATGCTTATTGGATCTGTCCTATATGCAACAGAAGTTATAAAAGAAAAGTAAATGAAAGAGTATTAAAAGGGCTTGGATGTAAATATTGCTTTGGAGAAAAGCACACGTCTCAACAGGAACAAGCTTTTTATTATTACTTTTCGCTGAAGACCGATGCTGAAAGCCGCGCAAGAATAGATAACACTGAAATAGACATATATTTACCCCTAATAAAAACCGGCATTGAATACAATGGAGAATACTTCCACGAAAACAAAACCGACAAAGACAAGAAAAAGACGGAAAAGCTCAAAGAGAAAAACATAAGGTGCATAACAGTTTCTCACGGAAGAGAAAGAATAATAAGTAATGACGATATAATCCTTGAAACAAAACATAATCAAAATCCATCTGATGATGAGCTGAGGTGGGGTTTGCTGCAGGCGTTTCGTCTGACGGGCATAGACCCGCCGGATATTGATTTGAAAAGAGATCGAACAAAAATATATTCCTTGTATATAAAATTGAACAAAAATGACAATCTTCTTACCAGATTCCCTGAATTGGCGGCACAGATGGATCCCGAAAAAAACAACGGTCTTAGGCCGGAAGCTTTTAAATATGCATCAAATAAAACTGTGGTGTGGACATGCCCTGTTTGTTTATCAGATTACCCTATGAGAATAGCGAACCGAACATTCAATAACAGCGGGTGTCCATATTGTGCTGGCAAAAAAATAAAAGTCGGGCTGAATGATTTGGGGACAACTCATCCTGCGCTCGTTAAAGAATGGGACTATGATCGAAATGATAAAACTCCACAAGAATATACAAAGGGATCAGATAAAAAAGTCTTCTGGAGATGCTCAAAGTGCGGACATAGCTGGGCTGCCGCAATTTTTTCAAGATCGCAAGGAGTAGGCTGCCCTGCGTGTGCGGGTAAAGTTATTGTTACAGAATAAAATGATTAAACAACTATATGTGGAGGATATATAAGACTGTTCTGTCGCGACAGATCTTAAATCCAACAAAACAAACCCGCCCGGATGGGCGGGTTTTGCTTTATCTTGTGTTTCAGTCAGAATATTTGATCGCGGCCTGCGCTGCGGCAAGGCGGGCGATGGGCACGCGGAAGGGGGAGCAGGAGACGTAGTTGAGGCCGATGCGGTGGCAGAACTCCACGGAGGAGGGATCGCCGCCGTGTTCGCCGCAGATGCCCAGCTTGATGTTGGGACGGGTCTTGCGGCCCAGCTCAACGGCCAGCCTGATGAGCTTGCCGATGCCGTCCTGATCCAGGCGGGCGAACGGATCGCTCTCGAAGATCTTCTTGTCGTAGTAGGCGTTGAGGATCTTGCCCACGTCGTCGCGGGAGAAGCCGAAGCCCATCTGGGTGAGGTCGTTGGTGCCGAAGGAGAAGAACTCGGCGGTGGTCGCGATCTCGTCGGCGGTGATGGCGGCTCTGGGCACTTCGATCATGGTGCCGACTTTATAGTGGAGCTCGACGCCGCTCTTTGCGATTATGGCCTTGGCGGTGGTGTCGATGGTGCCCTTTACGAAGTTGAGCTCGTTGACGTGACCGACCAGGGGGACCATGATCTCGGGGATTATGTCGAGTCCGGTGGACTTTTTGACGTTGACGGCGGCCTCGATGATGGCCTGGGTCTGCATCTCGGCGATCTCGGGATAGGTGATGGCCAGACGGCAGCCGCGGTGTCCGAGCATGGGGTTGAGCTCCTTGAGGGAGCTGACGGTGTCGGCTACGTCCTCATAGCTGATGCTCATCTCGCTTGCGAGCTCGCGCATCTCGTCTTCCTTGTGAGGAAGGAACTCGTGCAGAGGCGGATCGAGCAGGCGGATGGTGACCGGACGGCCGCCCATGGCCTCGAAGATGCCCTCGAAGTCACCCCTCTGCATGGGAAGCAGCTTTGCGAGCGCGGCTCTTCTCTGCTCTTCATTCTTGGCAAGGATCATCTCGCGGATCGCTTTGATGCGCTCGCCTTCGAAGAACATGTGCTCGGTACGGACAAGGCCGATGCCCTCGGCTCCGAAACGGACGGCCTGAGCCGCGTCTCTGGGGGTGTCGGCGTTGGTGCGGACGCTGAGACGGCGTTTTTCATCGGCCCACTTCATGAAGCGGCCGAAATCGCCGGAGATGGAGGCGTCGACGGTCTTGAGGGCTCCGAGATAGACGTTGCCGGTGGAGCCGTCGATGGAGATGAAGTCGCCTTCCTTGACGCAGGTGGTGCCGACCCAGAAGCACTTGTTGGCCTCGTCCATGCGGATCTCTCCGCAGCCGGCCACGCAGCAGGCGCCCATTCCGCGGGCGACGACGGCGGCGTGGGAGGTCATGCCTCCGCGGACGGTCATGATGCCCTGAGCTGCGACCATGCCGGTGATATCCTCGGGGGAGGTTTCAAGGCGGACCAGAACGACCTTTTTGCCTTCAGCGGCGGCGGCCTGTGCGTCGGCGGCGCTGAACACCACGGCGCCGCAGGCGGCTCCGGGAGAGGCGGGAAGGCCCTTGGTCAGCGGGGTGGCGATCTTGAGGGCTTCAGTGTCGAAGGTGGGATGCAACAGGGAATCGAGCTGCTTGGGCTCGACCTTGAGCAGGGCCTCGTCGACGGTGATCATGCCCTCGTCCACCAGATCGACCGCGACCTTGAGAGCGGCGGCGGCGGTGCGCTTGCCGTTGCGGGTCTGCAGCATGTAGAGCTTGCGGTTCTCGATGGTGAACTCCATGTCCTGCATATCGTGATAGTGCTGCTCGAGGCGGTTGGCGATGTCGGAGAACTGCTCATAGACCTCGGGCATGACGTTTTTGAGCTGATCGATGGTCTGGGGGGTGCGGATGCCGGCCACGACGTCCTCGCCCTGGGCGTTCATAAGGAATTCGCCGTAGAGCTTCTTTTCGCCGGTGGCGGGGTTGCGGGTGAAGGCGACGCCGGTGCCGGAGGTCTCGCCCATGTTGCCGAACACCATCGACTGGATGTTGACGGCGGTGCCCCAGGAGGAGGGGATATCGTTCATGCGGCGGTAGACTATGGCGCGGGCGTTGTTCCAGCTGCGGAACACGGCCTTGATGGCCTCATGCAGCTGAACCATGGGATCGGTGGGGAAGTCGACGCCCTTCTGTTCGCGGTAGAAAGCCTTGAACAGGGCGACCAGCTCCCTCATGTCGTCGTCGGTGAGGTCGAGGTCGAGCTTGATGCCCTTCTTGGCCTTGATCTCATCGATGATTACTTCAAAGCGCTTTTTGGGCAGCTCCATGACGACGTCCGAGAACATCTGGATGAAGCGACGATAGCAGTCCCACGCCCAGCGG
>JAEEGL010607634.1_pt1 | contig 26139 bp, 19 predicted proteins | sample 9134231 | NCBI WGS metagenome assembly JAEEGL01 (sample SAMN16246548, study PRJNA631951) | gut metagenome | biome: gut microbiome; feature: rumen; material: fiber-attached | host: Bos | place: Iran: Karaj | collected 2018-10
AAGGCTGCACTGGTCGGAATGATCAAGGTCTGCGCTCTTGAGTGGGCTGAGTACGGAATCAACATCAACGGCGTTGCGCCTACAGTTGTCAACACCTACATGGGTGAGAGAGCATGGCAGGGCAAGGTTAAGACAGACATGATCGAGAAGATCCCGGTTCACCGCTTCGCTGAGACAGACGAAATCGCGGCAGCAGTCCTGTTCCTGTCCTGCAACGAGTCCAACATGATCACCGGCGAAGACCTGGTCGTAGACGGCGGCTTCACAATCTATTAAGTCACATGGGTTACGGCGCCCGGCTGCGGAACTCTGCGGCCGGGCTTTTTGTTTTTGAGAATTCAGGCATTAATTAAGTGAAATTAACTTAATTGAACAATGAAATTAAGTTTCGCGAATAGTATACTCTACATTGAAATAAGGACGTAATGAAACAGGGGATCTTCCTTATTGAGGATGTGGCCGGACAGGCCGGACTAAAACATGAATTGGAGGGTATGTATTATGAGCGATAAGATCAGAATCGGACTTGCACCGACCAGAAGGAGTATTTTCAGCGCGCCGGACGCGATTAAGTTCGCTAATCTCACAAGGAAGAAGCTGGATGAGCTGGGTGTTGAGTATGTGGACATCACGGATATCAACGAAGAAGGCCTTCTGTATGACGACAACGACAGAATCAGGATCGCGCAGAAGTTCAAGGACGAAAAGATCGACGGACTTTTCCTGCCTCACGGCAATTTCGGAACAGAGTATGAGTGCGCAAGACTGGCGAAGGAACTGAATGTACCGGTTCTTCTCTGGGGCCCGAGAGATGAGCGCCCGGAGCCGGACGGCATGCGTCTTCGCGATTCTCAGTGCGGCCTTTTCGCGACCGGCAAGGTTCTTCGCCGTTTCCGCGTTCCCTTTACCTATATGACGAACTGCAGGCTTGATGATCCGGAGTTCGAGCGCGGCGTGTTTGATTTCCTTGCGGTCTGCAACGTAGTCAGGACCTTCCGCAACATCCGCATTCTCCAGATCGGACCCAGGCCGTTCGATTTCTGGAGCACCATGTGCAATGAGGGCGAGCTTCTCGAGAAGTTCAACATCCAGCTTGCCCCGATCCCGCTTCCCGAGCTGAAGTCCGAGATAGACAGAGTAAAGAAGGACGAAGCCGGCAAGGTCGCCGAGGTCGTCGCTTATTGCCACGAGAACATGAACTGCGATATCTCTGAGCACCTTCTGGAGAATGTCGCTGCACTCAAGGTCGCAATGAGAAACCTTGCCACAAAGTACGGCGCAAAGGCAATCGCAATCCAGTGCTGGAACGCCCTGCAGGGCGAGATCGGCATCATGCCCTGCGCAGCGAACGCTCTTTTGAACGAGGAAGGCCTGCCGGTTGTCTGCGAGACAGATATCCACGGCGCAGTGACACAGCTCATGGTTGAGGCTGCAGGCATGGGTAAGAACCGCGCGATGTTTGCCGACTGGACAGTGCGCCACCCCGACAACGAGAATGGCGAGCTCCTTCAGCACTGCGGACCCTGGCCGATCTCGGTCGCGAAGGAAAAGCCCACGATCTGCGTGCCGGTCGCGTTCAAGCACAACGGCGCTGTCTCCGCTGAGGCAAAGCACGGCCCCATGACGCTGGCAAGGTTCGACGGCGACGGCGGCGAGTACTCCCTGCTCCTCGGACATGCGAAGGGCATCGAGGGACCGTTCACAAAGGGCACCTATGTATGGGTCGAGGTCGCGAACCTCAAGCGCCTTGAGGCGAAGGTTGTGGAAGGCCCGTACATCCATCACTGCGTAGCGATCCACCAGGACATCGTTCCGATCCTGTACGAAGCATGCAAATATATCGGTGTAACACCCGATCTGTATGATCCGATCGAGGACAAGGTAAAGGCTTACCTGCACGGCGAGGACGTCGTCTTTGACGAGGTTTAATCTGTAAATCAGGGTATTATGGAGGAATATATGGAAAACTTAAAGGCGAAGGCATATGACCTTCGAAAAGACACAGTTGATATCATCATGGCAGGCGGCGGCGGTCACATCGGCGGTGATATGAGCGTCATGGAAATCCTGATGTCCCTGTATTTCGACCAGATGAATATCTCTCCCGAGAACCAGGACGATCCGGACAGAGACTACTTCATCATGAGTAAGGGCCATTCGGTTGAGGCCTATTACGCGGTCCTGTGCGCGAAGGGCTTCCTTGATCTGGAAGAAGTAAAGGCTAAATTCTCGAAATTCGGCTCCCAGTATATCGGCCACCCCAACAACAAGCTTCCCGGAATGGAAATGAATTCCGGTTCCCTGGGCCACGGCCTGCCGGTCAGTGTCGGCATCGCGCTCGGCAACAGGATGAGCGGCAGGAACAACCGCACCTATGTCGTCATGGGCGACGGCGAGCTCGCGGAGGGTTCTGTCTGGGAAGGCTTCATGTCCGGCAGCATGTATAAGCTGGACAACCTCTGCGCGGTCATCGACCGCAACATGCTCCAGATTTCCGGCAGCACCGAGGATGTAATGGCTCACGAGGATCTTGCGGCGAGAGTCAGGAGCTTCGGCTGGAACGTGATCAGCGTTAACGGAAATGATCTCGACGCTCTTCACGATGCGTTCGAGGAGGCAAAGACCGTCAAGGGAAAGCCTACCTGTATCATAGCGAATACAATCAAGGGCTGCGGGTCTGCAGTAATGGAAAACAAGGCATCCTGGCATCATCATGTACCTACGGCCGAAGAGTATGAGCAGATCGTTAAGGATCTTGAGGAGCGCAAGGCGGCGCAGAAAGGATAATCATGAATAAAATTCCCAACAGACAGGTAATCTGTGACGTTTTGATGGAGCATGCAAAGGATGATAAGGACATCGTCGTTCTCTGCAGCGATTCCAGGGGTTCCGCTTCACTGACGCCGTTCTTCAACGCGTTTCCGGAGCAGTCCATTGAGGTAGGTATTGCGGAGCAGGATCTGGTCAGCATTTCCGCGGGCCTTGCAAAGGCAGGAAAGAAGCCGTTCGCGGCTTCACCCGCAAGCTTCCTTTCAACCAGGAGCTATGAGCAGGCAAAGGTTGACTGCGCTTATTCCAACCAGAACGTCAAGCTGATCGGCATCAGCGGCGGCGTGAGCTACGGAGCGCTCGGCATGAGCCACCACAGCGCGCAGGATATTGCGGCTATGGCGGCAATCCCGAACATGCGCGTCTATCTTCCCTCCGACAGGCACCAGACCAGGAAGCTGGTCGAGGCCCTGCTGCAGGATCAGAAGCCGGCGTACATCCGCACGGGACGCAATCCCGTAGAGGATACCTATGAAGAGGACAACTGCCCGTTCGAAATGGACAGGGCGACGGTCGTGACTGAGGGAACGGATGTGACGATCGTGGCGTGCGGCGAGATGGTTAAGCCCGCAAAGGACGCTGCGGCGATCCTTGCCGCTAAGGGAATCTCCGCGGAGGTTCTGGACATGTACTGCGTAAAGCCTCTCGACAAGGATGCGATCATCCGCTCCGCGTCAAAGACAAAAGCGGTTGTCACAGTTGAGGAGCACGCTCCCTTCGGAGGACTCGGCTCCATGGTCGCGCAGGTCGTATCCGCGAACTGCCCGAAGAAGGTGCTTGAGATCGCGCTTCCGGATTCTCCGGTTATTACGGGAACCAGCAAAGCAGTGTTTGATTACTACGGAATGAATGCGGAAGGCATTGCTGCAAAGGCAGAGGAAGCGCTCGCCTGATCAGACACAGTCCGGCAGCGCAGCGGCAGATAATGTGAAAACAGAGCCGCCGGGATAAAACCGGCGGCTTCTTACTAAAGAGGGTACAGGATATGGCAAAATACATACTTGGAATCGATCAGAGCACGCAGGGGACGAAGGCTCTGGTTTTTGATGAAAAGGGCGGCCTGATCTGCAGGGCGGACCTTCCGCACAGACAGATCATCAATGAAAAAGGCTGGGTCGAGCATGATCCGGAGGAAATCTACGCCAACACTGTCCAGGTGGTAAAGGATGTGATTGCTAAAGCCGGCATTGACAAGAGTGAGATTGCGGGCCTTGGCATCAGCAACCAGAGAGAGACCTCTCTTGCCTGGAACAGGGACGGAAGCCCTATATACAACGCGATCGTGTGGCAGTGCGGACGCGCGGCAGAGATCTGCGACAGGATTGAGAAGGAAGGTCACGCAGCGATGATCGGTGAGAGAACCGGAATCCGGCTCTCGCCCTATTTCCCCGCGGGAAAGCTTGCGTGGATTATGGAGAACGTGGAGGGCGCGAAAAAGGGCGCCGAAAGCGGCGAAGTATATCTTGGGACTGTGGACGCATACCTGGTGTACCGTCTTACCGGCGGGAAGGTGAGGAAAACGGATTATTCCAACGCTTCCAGGACGCAGCTGTTCAACATCCACACTCTTGCCTGGGATGAAGAGATCTGCGATGTTTTCGGTATCCCGGTAAATGCTCTCGGAGAAGTGACCGATTCCAACGGTGATTTCGGCGAAACAGACTTCGAAGGATTTTTTGACACGCCGATTCCGATCAGGGGTGTCCTTGGAGACTCCCACGGCGCGTTGTTCGGGCAGGGCTGCCTTGAACCCGGAATGACCAAGACGACCTACGGGACAGGTTCTTCCGTAATGATGAATATCGGTGAGAAGGCTGCCATGTCGGAGCACGGTGTTGTGACCTCCCTTGCCTGGTGCATGGACGGAAAGGTCAATTACTGCCTGGAGGGCAATATCAATTACACCGGCGCGGTAATTACCTGGCTCAAGGATGACCTGCAGCTGATTGGCTCCGCAAAGGAGACCGAGGCGCTCGCGCTGAGTGCATCGCCAGAGGATCATTCCTATCTGGTGCCGGCGTTCACCGGGTTTGGTGCACCCTACTGGGACAGCGATGCTAGAGCAGTGATCAGCGGCATGTCCAGGACGACAAGAAAAGCGGAGATCGTCCGCGACGCGCTTGACTGCATCGCTTATCAGATCACGGATATCGTAAAGGCGATGGGAGAAGACGCGGGAATCCCGATAAAGGAGCTGCGCGTCGACGGCGGCCCGACAGGAAACGGATATCTTATGCAGTTCCAGAGCGATATTGCGGGGATTCCCGTCATGGTTCCCCCTGCGGAGGAACTCTCCGGAATGGGAGCGGCATACGCCGCAGGCATAGCGCTCGGTATTTATAATAAGGAAGAACTGTTCTCCGGTGTCGAGAGAAAGGAATACCGGCCGAAGATGGAAAGAGCCATGGCCGATGAGAAATACGAAGGCTGGAAGAAGGCAGTGAGCCTTGCGCTTACGCACTGATCCTGAAATTATCCTGCAGGCTGATCCGGAAGCAGATCCGGAAGCCGGCCGGCAAAAACCGGTCAGTCTCCCGCATCCTTCTGCTGCCTGTACGCGTTCGGCGTAATGCCGGTGTATTTTTTGAACTGCCTGTGAAAATAGGCGGCGCCTGAAAAACCGACCTTTTCCGCAATCTCCTGCGCACCCTCGTCTGTGGTGAGCAGGAGTTTTTTTGCGGCTTTGATGCGCTCGCCTGTAATATACGATGAAAGCGTCGTGCCGGATTCTTTGTGGAAAACATAGGAGAGGTAATCCGGCGTGATATGGACCGCTTCCGCGATCTGCCCTCTGTCGAGGGCGGGGTCTGACAGGTGGGCGAGGATGTACTGACGTATCTGTTCAAGGACGGATACGTCTTTTGTGCTCTGCCGCATAATTTCATCTGTCTGCCGCAGGACGCTCTGCGCCCAGGAGATCAGTCCGGACGGAGAGGAGGTGATCTGGGCCTGGTCGGACTGTGTCAGGAGTCTGCTGTGGATATCCGAGAGTGAAATCTGCTGTCTGGAGGCGGCTGCAAAGATGCAGTGCAGGATGCCATAGTAAATAGAGGCAAGATACCTGGTGGAATAGACCCTTCCCCCTGCGGCGGCAAGGCTGCGGATATCAAAGAGAATGTCGTCGATTCTTCCCTGCAGCAGGCGCTCCTCCCATCGCTCAAGGGGAAGATCCGATCTTACTTCCTGCAGGGAGGCAGCGCCTTCCTGTACTTTGTCCCCGCTGTAATCGCCTTCGGGGTCCATGATATAGATCACGCGGTTTCCCGCGGAGGAGTAGCGGGCGGAGTACTGTTTCAGCAGCTCATAGGCATACGGCGCCGCAAAAAGAGGCGCCTCGTCGCTGGTGTACAGGATAAAGCGCACATCCGGGAAAGCGGCGCACAGCTTGTCCAGGTATTCCTGTGCAGACCGGTGGGACGGATTGTATTTCCTTCCCTCTGACACGGCCGGCGTGCAGAGCATAAAGCCGCCCTGGTCGACAGGGACGGCGAGGGTCCCGTGCTCAGGAAGATCCCAAAGAGCCTCCGTCAGAGAGGCGGGCATGGACTGGTCGCCGGCCTGACTGCTGCGGATGCGAAGATAAGAATAATAAAACCGCATGGAAGGATCCACGGCTGAGGACAGGCCGTGTGCTTCAAGATAGCTTTCGATTGCCGGGCTCTCCGGCTGGAGCTCGCCCGTATACAGCTTTCTCCAGAAGGAAGTGAGCTCCAGGTTCCTTGCGCCGCTCTTCATGCGCCTCTGGGAGCTGATCAGGCTGACTGCCTTTTTCACGGCGGCCTCCAGCTCGGCTGTTTCAACCGGCTTTAGGAGATAATCCAGGACCTTCAGGGAGATCGCTTCCTTGGCATAATTAAAATTGCTGTGGCCGGTCAGAAGGATACTGATAAAATCATATCCCGCGGCGGCGGCATCTCTTATCAGCTGCAGGCCGGAGACACGGGGCATCTCCACATCCGTGAGGAGAATGTCGACGCTGTTCTCCGAAAAGACCTTCATTGCCTGCGCAGCGCTGTAGGCGCACAGGACTCTGTCGATCCCGAGAAGGGACCAGTCCGTGGAGTTCATCAGCCCCTGGATCAGATAGTATTCGTCATCTACAAGAAGAATTGTCATTTCCTTCACCGCGCTTTTATTCTTCATCCTCCCCGGTTCCCTGTCTTACAAAGTCCCTGTAGGAAATGTACGGAATGTCAATGTCAGTGCGGGCGCCGAGCCCGGGTTCGTTTGAAAGAGTGAGATCTGCGCTGTCGCCGTAATAGAGCCTGAGCCTTCGGTCAACATTATGGATGCCGACCCGGGTGCCGTCCTTTAACCGGAACTCCCCGGCGGAGGAATTGAACTTCTCAATAAATTCCTGAGAGTAGCCGGGACCGGAATCGATATGAACCAGGTGGAGTCTCCGGTTATCATCGTCCGTCCCCGTAAGCGAGGCCCGCACGATAACCTGCAGGGGTTCTCCCATAACCAGATTATACTTAAAAGTATTCTCCGTGAACATGATTAATATCAGAGGGAAGACCATCGCGTCGCTGGCTTCGGGGTCAATTTCGGCCGTATAGGTGATGCAGCCGGGGAAACGGAGCTTTGAGAGTTCGACGTAGTTCTCAAGATACTCCAGCTCCTTTTCCAGCGGGACGCGCTCGTTGGTGCTGAGCGTGTAGCGAAGGTGCCCCGAAAGCGTAGTGATCATCCGGCGGATCAGGGAGGTGTTTTCCTTTTTTCCGTCCGCCAGGTACGAAATCATGTTCAGGCAGTTGATAAGGAAATGCGGGGCGACCTGAGACCGGAAATAATGCAGCTGGAAGGTCTTGGACTCGATCGTCTTTTCATAGACGTCAATCTTAAGACTCTGGATCCGGTCGATCATGTTGTTGTACGACTGTGCGAGCTGCCGTACCTCGAGACAGTTCTGCGAGTCTGAGTCGATTCGCCGCTCGCTCTCGCCCTCCGTGATTGCTTCCGTGACCGATTCCATCATGCCGATGGTTCCCTTCAGGAAACGGCCGAGCATGTGTGAGACGACAATGAAAATCAGCACTGTCACCAGCAGGATGACGGCGAGTACCTGAAGGACCGGAAGAAGGGACCTGTCGATCGCGGACAGAGGGACAAGCGCCGCAATTGAATAATCGCAGAAATCCAGGGGAGCAGTAAGGGCCAGATATCTGGTGCCGTCATACTCTGTGATCTGGTAGGAATCGCTGCGCGCCGGCAGGGAGATCTGTACGTCCGCAGGCCGGGAAAGGCTCCCTGAGGGAAGGACATTCCCGTCTTCGTCGAGGAAAAGGATCAGGGAGTCCATTTTCCTTAAATCCGTCAGAGACTCGGACAGCGTTTCCAGATTGGTCCACGCGCCGGTGACGCTCTGGCCGGAGACGAAGGTTTTTGTAAAGTAGGTGTCGTCCCCGAAGGTGTAGGCGAGCCATTTTCTTCTGCCGGCGCCTTTCAGGTTCTCGGAGGCGTTCTGCTGGGTAAACTCCTCCTTCAGGTTCAGCTGGAAGGCCTGTGTGGCTTCGCTGTTCCTGCCGTAGCACACCCAGGTACCGTTTTTGGGGAAATACGCGTACAGGCCCTCCATCTTCGGAAAGGAGCGGAGATTAAACTCGAACAGGTCATTTATCCGGATGATATTGGTGTAGGAGCCGGAGACATCTGCCTGTATGGATACGGAAGAGACGTCGGTGCTGTAATTGCTGATTTCCATCAGGAAGTAGTCGACACTCCTTAAATCCTCGCTGATCTGCGAGTTGTACAGGTCCAGTGTCTGCCGCAGGTTTTCAAAGGTGCTCCTGCGCATGGAAATGGTGGAAAACAGGGACAGGAGCGCTGTCAGTCCGATCTGCAGAGTGATCAGAAGATACAGGATGAAATAGATCCTTTTGCGGAAGGAATAGGTTTTTTTGTTCAATCTTCCGAAGCCCCCGGAAATAAACTGTACTAATTGCATAACCGAACTGCCAAGAAATGTGCAGGATCGTCCAATAAAAGTGCAACATGAACAACCGATTACTATTTTATAATTCATTCAGACGGATAGCAAGGCGGAGCACGCCCTGCACAATTGTTACCTGATTTTATGGGAGGTAAATTAATGAAGAAAAAACTGGCACTTTTACTGGCCGGCGCACTGGCGCTCACCACTCTTGCGGGCTGCGGCTCCAAGAAAGAGGAAGCTCCCGCTGCTCCTGCGGAATCCGCTAAGGAAGAGACCGCAGAAGCTGCAGGTGCTGCTGAAGAAATCGTAGCGGAAGCTGCTGACGAGGGAGAGGCTGCTGAGGCTGCTGCTTCAGAGCGTATCGAGTCCGGCGAATATCCGAAGGTTGTCATCGCGTACATGAACTTCGCGGGCACACCCAAGGGAATCGATCGTATTTCCCAGAAGATGAGCGAGATCACAGAAGCCAAGATCGGCGTTGATGTCGAGCTGCAGATCATGGATTCCGCTTCCTATTCCCAGAACATGAACCTGATGCTGGCTTCCGGCGAGCAGGTCGACCTGTTCAACGTTGTTTCCGTAGGCTTCATGCCCTGCGTCAACAAGGGATATCTTCTTGACCTTGAAGAGGATGACCTCCTTGCAAAGTACGGCCAGGACATCATCAAGGCGTTCCGTCCGATGGAACTCAACGGCTGCCGCGTTGACGGCACACTGTACGGCATCCCGGTTAAGAAGGACGACGCAGCCGGTCAGTTCGGTATCTCCATCCCCGTAGCTCTTCTGGACGAAGTCGGTGTTGACTATGCTTCCATGTATGAGAACGAAGGCGACGAGCTGATCTACACAGATCTGGATACCATCGAGGGAATTCTGACAAAGATCCATGAGGCACATCCCGAGAAGGCGACCTTCTACATGGACAAGAGTTCTATCGTTTCCCAGTGCCTTGTAATCGACATGGTCGGCGGCGATCCTTTCGGCGTTCTTAACGATCCCGTCAACAGCCTCGAGGTTACAGACCTGTTCACAGGCGACCAGTACATGGAACTCTGCCGCAGGATGTACAAGTGGAACCAGATGGGCTTCTTCTCAAAGGATGCCCTTACCGAGAGCCTCGGCACAACTGTCCAGGTTAAGGCAGGCAACCTCTGCGCTTACAAGACCGCTACAAAGCCCGGCATCAAGCAGCAGGAATCCAACCTCTGCGGCGAGCCCGTCATCATCTTCCAGTGCGGCCCCGACTTCAAGAAGTCCACAGCTTACAACACCATGCCCTGGGCTATCAACCAGAACTGCGAGGATCCGGTTGCAGCTATGCAGGTCCTGAACCTCCTGTACTCCGATCCCGATCTTGCGACCCTGTTCTGCTGGGGCGAAGAAGGCGTAGAGTGGGTTGAGACCGAAGACGGCCACATCACATTCCCCGAAGGCGTAGACGCTCAGAATTCCGAGTACTTCAACAATGTTAACTGGGAGCTCTGCAACCAGTTCATCGCAAGAGTATGGGAAGGCGACGAGCTGACCATCTGGGAGAGAATGCAGAAGTTCAACGACGAGGCAGAGGCTTCCAAGGCTATGGGCTTCACATGGGATAACAGTGATGTATCTGCTGAGTACACTGCTCTTGCAAACGTTTATGCAGAGTATCAGGGGCAGCTCGAACTCGGCTTCGTTGATCCCGATGTTGTGGTTCCGGAGATGGTCGAGAGACTGAAGGCCGCAGGCCTTGAAGACTACATGGCTGCAAAGCAGGAAGCTCTGAACGAGTGGGCAGCAGCTAACGGTATCGAGTAAGAAAGCTCCACAGTAACGATTTGAAAGCATGTTGCCGCCGGTGAGGCGGATACGCAGAGGCAGAGGTGATACACTTCTGCCTCTGTCAGACAAAAGATGACGGGCCGGCGGGAGAACAGCTGCCGGCGGTCCGGAAGAAAGGGCAGCTATGGCATCCAATAAATATAAAGAAAAGATGTCTCCGGCAAAGAGAAAGTCTCTGATAAGACGATCCATCCCGATCTATATCATGGCGCTCCCCGGACTCATCTATCTGTTTATCAATAACTATATGCCTATGCCGGGTATCATCCTGGCCTTTAAGAACTACAAGGCAAAGGACGGCATCTATGGCTCCAAGTGGGCAGGATTCAAGAACTTTAAATATCTGTTCTCCACACAGGATGCGTTTGTCATCACGCGCAACACGATCTGCTACAACCTGGTCTTCATCGTTGTCAACCTCATTGCTGCGGTAGCGGTCGCGATCATCCTGTCGGAGCTGGTGGGCAAGCAGAAGAAATTCTATCAGTCGGTTATCCTTCTTCCTTATCTTCTGTCCGCCGTTATTATCAGCTACCTTGTATTTGCATTCCTTTCCCCTGAGAACGGCTTTGTGAATAACTCGATTCTGAAGCCTCTCGGAAAAGAAGGTATCAGCTGGTATCAGGAGAAGAAGTACTGGCCGTTTATCCTGGTGTTCGTAAACCTCTGGAAGGGCATCGGATACAACTGCATTATTTACCTTTCCACGATTATCGGTTTCGACAGAGGACTTTATGAGGCAGCCTCCATCGACGGCGCGACAAAGTGGCAGCAGATCACAAAGATCACGCTTCCCCTGCTCCGCCCCACGATCATCATGCTGACCATGATGGCTGTCGGACGTATCTTCTACTCCGATTTCGGTCTGTTCTATCAGGTTCCCCAGAACTCCGGCGCTCTGTACTCGGTCACCAACACGATTGATACCTACGTCTACAGAGGACTGCTTGAGCTTGGTGATATCACGATGTCCGCTGCGGCAGGTGTGTATCAGTCACTGGTAGGCTTCGTACTTGTCCTTACCGCGAACCTGGCGGTCCGCAAGTTTGATCCGGACTCTGCACTGTTCTGATGAAAGGAGGAAGTGATGAATAAAGATATAGCAAGCGAAAGACGGTTTCAGCTGCTCGGCAACATCATCATGATCATTATTTCCGCCTGCGCGATCATACCGCTGATACTGCTGTTGATCTCGTCCTTTACGGATAATGACGCCCTGATTCGGAACGGCTACAACTTCATTCCGGAGAAGTGGAGTGCTTACGCATACGAGTATATTTTCACATCCGGCAATTCGGTCGTGCATGCATACTTTATCTCGATCGTGCTGACCATCGTCGGAACGGCGCTCGGCCTTACGATCACAACGCTCCTGGCCTATGCCCTGTCCAAGAAGTTCCTTCCCGGCCGCGGCATCCTGACCTTTTACGTTGTATTCACAATGCTGTTCAACGGCGGTCTTGTTCCGACCTATATCAACTACACGACCGTGTTCGGCCTGAAGAATACATTCTTCGCGCTACTGATCCCGGGTCTTCTGATGAATGCCTTCAACATCATGATGATGAAATCCTATTTCGTCACGGGTGTTCCGGAGGAAATCATGGAAGCGGCTTACATTGACGGCGCCACCGAGTTCCAGGCATTCTTCCGCATCGCTCTGCCTCTGGCAAAGCCCATAATCGCGACCATCGGCCTGTTCATCGGCATCGCGTACTGGAACGACTGGATGAACGGCTACATTTACCTGACAAAGAGAACGGATCTGTATTCCATCCAGAACCTTCTGAACCGCATGATCCAGAACATTCAGTTCCTGTCACAGAACTCGGGCAACATCGCGAATGCCAACGTCGGACTTGCTGCAATTCCCAGCGTATCAGTCCGTATGGCAATGGCGGTTGTAGGTGTCCTGCCGATCATCATTGTTTATCCGTTCATTCAGAACAACTTCGTCAAGGGCATTACGCTCGGCGGCGTCAAGGGCTGATTACCGGCAATACTATAATCTGCCGCAGGCGCGGCAAAACAGCAAAAAGAATTCTAACATCTGTACACAGGGGTTACCAAGGGAGGCAGGGACGGTTAAAACCGTCCCTGTCTGCGTTCGGGGAATATTCCGCAAAAACGGACGCGTACACATTGGCAGAAGGTTTTCTGCCATTTCCGGGGGATTATGAAAACGGATAATTACAGACAAAAGCTTAATGACAATAAAGATTTATATATGACAGACGGGGGACGTCTTGCGCTTGCAAGACAGATCGCGCAGGAAGCGATTGTTCTTTTAAAGAATGAGGATGACCTGCTCCCTCTCGTGCCCGGCACGAAGATTGCGGTTTTCGGTAAGACACAGAACCGGACGATTATCAGCGGCGGCGGCTCGGGCCAGGCGCATAGCGACAATCCGCTTCAGATCACGCAGGAGCTGGCAGCGGCAGGACTTGTTCCGGATGACACTCTTGTGCAGTGGTACGATGCGTACGCAAAGAAAAAAGACGAGGAGAAAGCAGCCCCGGATGGCGGCTTTGATCTTTCAAAGCTCGAAGGGCTTGTCGCGAGCGGCATGATCTATGAGCTGTTCGGGCAGTACAGCGCCCCGGAGGAAGAGCCTCTTCCGGACCCGGATCTTATGCAAACAGGCGCGGACACGGCAGTTCTCGTGATCGGGCGCTGCTCCGGAGGCGAGGAGTGCGACCGGCGTGTGGAGAACGACTACTACCTTCTGGAGAGCGAGCTGCGGCTGGCACAGGAGATCTGTTCCCGCTATGAGAAGGTTATCCTGGTCCTGAATACGAACGGAGCCGTCGACCTTTTCTGGACCAGGCAGTATCCGCAGATCAGGGCAGTCCTCTTTATGGGAACCGCAGGCGAGCAGGGCGCGGGGGCGCTTGCGGACATCATGACCGGGAAGGTATCTCCCTCCGGCAGGCTCTCGCAGACCTTTGCCCTTTCCTACGAGGATTATCCGACGGCAAAGAATATGACCTGGAACAAAGATGATCCCGACGGGACCAGGACCTATGCTGACTACGGCCTGTCCGCACAGGAGAACGGGAGTACCGGCTATAAGGTGAGTCCCGTGACCTTCTATGAAGAGGATATATACCTCGGCTACCGGTATTTTGACAGCTTTGACAGGGAGGTCATGTATCCGTTTGGATACGGGCTGACCTATCCGGACTTTGATGCGGAATGCATAAAAGCGTGCATTGAGGGCGGGAAAGCTTTACTGGAGATCAGAGTGACCAACCGGTCTGCAGAATATTCCGGACGGTATTCCGTGCCGGTCTACCTGCGTGCTCTTCTTCAGGAGGGCCAGACAGAACACCCGTATAAGGAACTGGCAGGTTTTGCAAAAACCATTGTCCTTGCTCCGGGCGAGCAGGAGATCCTGACTGTCGAGGTTCCGCTCACGGCGGCTGCCGTATTTGATGAAGAGCAGCGCGCGTGGATTATCGAGTCGGGAGCCTATGACCTTGTAATCGACGGCGATGTCAGTATCGCAAGACTGATTGTCGAGGAAGAAATCATTGTACAAAGAGCCGCTGCCGGCAGTGAAAAGCTGGGTATAAATCCCGTAAATAAAGGCAGACTGCATTTCCTTAAAAAGGACATTCCCGCATCGGCATGCTGCGAAGGAAAATGCCCTGAGGTTCCGTTTGAGAGGACGCTGACCGTCCTGGCGGAGGATGTCCTTTCCTGCAGCTATAAGGCTCAGGAAGCGGATCAGGCAGGCGCGGCCGGAGGCGCGGAGAGTAAAAACCCGGGAAATGGTCCGATTCAGCTCAGGGATGTCGTATCGGGAAACGCTTCTATGGAGGAGTTCACGGCGCAGATGTCTGTCAGGGAGCTTGCGGTTCTTTGCAACGGATACGGACCGGGACTTCCCTTTGGCGGAATCGGCGTAAAGGATGTGCCCTCGACGATCTGCGATGAGGAAGGGAATGAGATCGGCTATAACTCCCACGGGAGCGCGATGCCCGGATACGAAAACCCGGCTGTCAGAAAGTACGGGATCTATTCCGCTTTTTATAAGGACGGTCCCGCGAGCGTTGGCGGCGTTGCCTGGCCTACGGGAATGATGCTCGGCTGTACCTTTAATCCGGAACTTCTGTACCGGTTCGGCGCGGCCTGCGGAAGAGAGGCACAGGACAGGGATGTCGACGCGTGGCTTGCCCCCGCCGTCAACCTGATCCGTAATCCCATCGGGGGAAGAGACTTCGAATACTTTTCGGAGGATCCGTATCTCTCCGGCGTATGCGGCGTCATGATTTCCAAAGGAGCGATGGAAAACAATCAGGTTTCCGTCTGCCCGAAGCATTTCGCCCTCAACGAGCAGGAGACCTGGCGCCGCGGCAAGACGAGCCGCAGCATCGACGCTGCGGACTCCATCGTGACCGAAAAGGCGGCAAGGCAGCTGTATTTAAAGCCCTTTGAGATGATTATCCGTGAGGCAAAGCCGCGGGTTATCATGAGTTCCTTTAATAAGATCAATGGTACCTTTGCGGCAGGCTGCAGCGCTCTGATGACGGCGATATTGCGTGATGAATGGGGGTTTGATGGCGTCGCGGTGACAGACTGGGGCGACATGGATGCGGTAGTCGACGGCGCGGATGCCGTTGAAGCGGGCAACGATGTCGTCATGCCGGGAGGCCCGCCCGTCATTGCACAGGTCCTGAAGGGATATGAGGAAGGCCGCGTATCGAGAAAGAGCATGGAGAAGGCGGCGGCGCATCTGATGCATTTTGTCATGAATTCCGCTTCTTATACTAAGGCAGCAGAGGAATGATTCGTTTTGGAGGAGCCGGGCAGGAGCATCCGGCAGAAAGAGAGAACGGAAAGAATGAGTATAACCCATTTTGAGAACATCAACGGCAAAAAGGTCCTTACGGTTGAAGGGAAACCCTCATTTCTCCTTGCGGGAGAGATTCACAATTCGAATTCTTCCTGTATGGAGGCAATGCGCGGATCCTGGGACAGAGCGGACGAGCTGGGAATTACAACACTGCTGATCCCGGTGACCTGGGAGATGATTGAACCGCAGGAGGATCAGTTTGACTTTGAGCTTGTAAAGGAGCTGGTCCTTGAGGCGAGAAGAAGAAACGGACACCTCGGAATCCTGTGGTTCGGAGCCTGGAAGAATTCACAGTGTATGTACGCGCCGGAATGGGTCAAAAAGGACCTCGGGCGCTTTAAGAGGGCCCAGATGATTAAGGGGAGGGACAGAATTAATCTTGAGTCCTTCCACGGTATGTCCTATTCCACGCTCTCTTATCTCTGTGAGGAGACAAAGCGCGCCGACGCGAAGGCATTTGGCAGGTTTATGGAATGGCTGAAAGCCTTTGATGAGAACGAGCAGACGGTACTCTATATCCAGGTCGAGAATGAGACCGGTGTCATGGGAGCTCCCCGCGAGCAGTCCGATGAGGCGGACGCGCTGTTTAACGGGCCTGCCCCGCAGGGACTGGTTGAGTACTTAAGAGCCAATACCGCGGAGATGGAGCCCGAACTGAAAAAGGATATCGAAGAGAATGCGGCAAAGGAAGGCCCGCTTACCTGGACAGAGGCCTTCGGGGGCAGCGCGGAGGAGATTTTCAGCGTTTACTATACCGCCGGCTACTGCGAGTACGTCGCTGCGCAGGGAAAGAAGGTCTACGACCTTCCGATGGCTGTCAACGCGTGGCTGAGACAGGGCCCTGCGGGAACCTATCCGACCGGAGGCCCCATCTGGCAGATGATGGAGGTCTGGCAGTATGCCGCCCCGTCGATAGAGGTATTCTGCCCGGACATTTATGTCCGCAATTTCCTTGAGGTATGTGACAACTACGTAAAGAGAGGCAACCCCCTCTTTATCCCGGAGACGGCCTGCAACGGCAGGGTCGGCGCAAGACTTGTGTACAGCATCGGCCACTATCACGCGGCCTGCTTTGCGCCGTTTGGCTTTGAGGATATGGGTACGGTTGAAGCGAATCCCGCGATGGCGCTCTTTGGCGCGGACGCCTCGGATCCTCTTCTGAATGAACAGCAGGATATCGCGGAATACCGGCGGTACAGTGAAATCCTCGCTTCCATGCGGGAGCGCCTTGTCGCGGCATATGGGACAAAAGATCTGCAGGCAATGACGGCGGAGCGTCCCGAAGAAGCGCAGATGGATTTCGGCGAGATCCGGTTTACTGCCATGACCCAGCTTCCCATGATAGCGAAAAAGGACGGTGTCTGCCTTGTGTTAAAGGAGAGCAGTGAGTGCTATTATATTCTCATCAACCGGGCAATGCTGGCCTACGCCTCCGGCGATGAGACAAAGCCCAATGCGGAGCTCATCTCCCTTGACGAGGGACGCTTTGAGAACGGCGAGTGGGTCACGACTCTTCACAGGAACGGCGATGAGGCGCAGATGCTCATGTTCATGAAACCGACACTTTTAAGGTGCAGGATATTTACTTATTAATTCCAATGCCGCAGCATCAGTGAAGGCACGAAGTAGTTTTTGCCGCGCTGCGATCCGGGACTGCACCGGAAACATCGAGAGGTTGTACTAAAAATTATGGCTAAACAATACTATGTTGACTGCAGTTACAGCGCGGCAGACGGAAAAAGAGGGGACGGCTCGAAAGAGCGTCCCTTCCTCACAATTCAGGAAGCGGCGGAAATCGCCATGCCGGGCGATGAGGTGCTGGTCATGCCCGGCGTGTACCGGGAATCGGTAAGCCCCGTCCATGCCGGAACAGAGAGTGAGCGCATCACCTACCGCTCCGCCGCACCCCGCGGCGCCGTCATTACGGGCGCCGAGATCGCGGATCACTGGGAAAACATTGAAGGGACGGTCTGGAAGACTGTGATCCCGAACAGCATCTTTACGGACAGGAATCCCTATACGACCCTCGTTGAGGGAGACTGGTTTATTGCCAGCTATGTGGCGCATACGGGAGATGTGTTCCTGAACGGGCGGTCTATGTTTGAAGTGACGGACCTTAACCTGGTTTATCACCCCGAGCCCTCGAAGGCGGCATGGGACCAGACCTTTTCCGTCTATGTGTGGTACACGGAGCAGGATAAGGAGGCGGACGCGACCATCCTGTACGCCAATTTCCAGGGTAAGGATCCCAACAAAGAGCTGACTGAGTACACGGTCCGCAGGAGCTGTTTTTACCCGGAAGAAGAAGGAATCGGATATATCACGCTTTCCGGCTTTGTGATCCGGCAGGCAGCGACGCAGTGGGCGCCTCCCACGGCGTATCAAGAGGGCATGGTGGGTCCTCACTGGTCAAAGGGTTGGATTATCGAGGACTGCGAGATTTCGGAGTCGAAGTGCAGCGGCATTTCTCTTGGAAAATATCTCCAGCCCGGGAATGATAACAAGTGGCTTCGCTGGAAGTATAAAGACGGCACTCAGACCGAGCGCGACTGCATCTGCCGCGCGCAGCTCGAGGGATGGACAAAGGAGAGGATCGGCAGCCACATCGTGCGAAGGTGCGAGATTCATGACTGCGGCCAGACCGGAATCGTGGGTCACCTGGGAGGCGTATTCTCGGTTATCGAGGAGAACCATATCCATCATATCAATACAAAGCAGAATCTGGCGGGAGCGGAGATCGGCGGCATCAAGATGCACGCCGCGATCGATGTGATTTTCCGTAAGAATCATATACATCACTGCTCGAGAGGGATCTGGCTCGACTGGCAGGCGCAGGGAACCCGCGTTACGCAGAACCTCTTCCACGACAATACGCTTCCGTACGAGCACCTGATGTGCGGCGAGGCCATGGCGACCTGCGGCGAGGATATCTTTATCGAGGTATCGCACGGCCCGACCCTGATCGACAACAACCTGCTGCTCTCGACAAGGTCGGTCAAGCTGGCCACCCAGGGAGCGGCTCTGGTGCACAACCTGATCGGCGGCGCGCTGACCTGCGTCGGAAGAGGGGTTAAAAACGGCTCCATCCACTACAACTCCCCGCGCTATACGCCCTACCATGTGCCGCACCGCACGGAGATTGCCGGCTTTATGACGATCCTTCACGGCGATATGCGAATTTACAACAATATCTTTGTGCAGCAAAAGGTCCACCCGTTTCTTGTCGAGGCGTCAAAGCACCAGGACGGCAACGAGTGGGACGATATGAATGTCACTGTCGGTTCGCACCCCTACAACGGATACATGACCCGCGATGAGTGGGAGAAGGAGTTCGAGGGGTATGTCGGCATGGGGAGCGGCGCAAGCGACCGGTATTACATTCCCCTTCCGGTCGCGATTGACGGCAACGTCTATCTTGACGGAGCAAAGCCCTGGGATAAGGAGCAGCACGCGGCTGTCTGCGATGAGGCCGGTGCGGCGCTGAAGCTGGAGGAACTGACAGAAGCCGGCGAACAGGCGCCGGTGTGGAAGTTCACCTCAGGCATTTCGGAAATCCTGAAGGACATCCTTCCCGGCTATGAGGGTGAACTTGTCGATACCGCCCGTCTCGGAATGGCCTTTGAGCCCGAAGAGATGTACGAGCAGCCCGACGGCAGCCCGATCACCTTTGATACAGATTTCTTCGGCGAAAGGTCGGAGGGAAAGGTTGTCCCCGGCCCGTTTGCGGATATCAGGCGTTACGATTCCTGTTCCTTTTCTGTCTCCCTCCTGTAGAGGGGCTTGTCATACAGGCTCCGGTACTGTGTGGGCGTGCAGCCGCGGATAATCCGGAACATGCGCATGAAGGCGGACAGCGAATTGAAGCCGGACATGACGGCGGCCTCGGTCACGGTGACCTGGGGATCCCTTAAGAGCCGTTCCGCGTTGCTGATCCTGCGGGTATTCAGGTATTTGTAGAAGGTGACGTTGGTAAACTCCTTGAACAGCCGGCTGAAATGGAATTTGGAAAAACCGGCCACCTTCGCCACGTCGTCGAGGCTCAGATCCTCAGTGCAGTGGGCATTGATATAGTCGCAGACCATCATGAACTTCTCGATGTACTCGGTCTGCTTGGTGGGCTGGATATCCGCGAAACGGCTTGACCCCGCCGTATAGCTGCGGCTTACCATCACCAGGATTTCGAGGAGCCTCGCGCAGATGGCTGCCTCCTTCATGGGCGCGGAACCGAAATACTCCGACATGATCTCTTCCATAAGGACCGCTGCCTCCTCGTGGATGGCAGGGAAGGTCTGCGGCGTAATAAGGAGCGCCGGCTGGATGATCGCAAAGAAGGATTCAAAGCCTTTGTAATTGTTGATAAAGGTGACACCCGCCTGGAAAATGATGCGCCGTCCCTTTTTTGCATATATATGATGAAGGCAGCCCGGCGCGATCAGGAGAATATCCCTTTCGTTCAGGTGATACTCCAGGCCGCTGCATTCGATATCATACCCGTTCTCGAGCGGCATGATGATCTCAAGAGGCGTATGCCAGTGTGCGGGATACTCCTCGTATTCGACGTTGTCATAACACTTCAGGTAGGAAACATCTTCAAAATCAACAGTTTCCTTTGTTCCTTCCAGCTTCTGTATCATGAAAAACTCCCCCGCGCCGCCGGATCTTAAGGAAGCGGCTGCCTGAATACAGGTCTGGCAGGAGTCAGGGTGCCTTTCGGAGCACTCCCGGACCTGCGACGGACAAAATCCTGATAGTAAAAATTGCCGGGCAAAAAAGACAAATACTGCCTCATACGCCGCCGGCCTGCCCTCCGGACCGGGTCATCCGGCCGGATATAAACAGATATTTCCCGAAAATCGGGAAAACATACAGGATATTACGTATATTATTGTACAATAAACAGGCAGTCCCAAACAACCAAACAGCAAGAATTGAGAACAGGTCAGCAACTATTTTATTAAAAAGCCGTAAAAACCGCATAAAACCTTGACAAAACGGGTGTTTCCGCTTATAAATGAACAGTAGTTCCTCTGCGGTAAAACCGCGGAGAATCAATACATATTCTATATTTTATTTATATGGAGGTTCATAATGAACAAGACAGAACTGATTGCAGCTATCGCCGACAAGGCAGAGATTTCCAAAAAGGATGCTGAGGCGGCTCTGAAGGCTCTTACAGAAACAGTTACCAAGGAACTCAAGAAGGGTGAGAAGGTTCAGATCGTTGGCTTCGGTACTTTCGAAGTTTCCGAGAGAGCAGCAAGAGAAGGCAGAAATCCCCAGACCGGCGAAGCTATGAAGATTAAGGCTTCCAAGGCTCCCAGATTCAAGGCCGGCAAGGCTCTGAAGGATGCAGTGAACTAATCAGACCGGAATAATAACCGGTGACACAGCTCAGCATCAGGCAAATATCGATCCGGAGGAGTTATACTCTTCCGGATTGTTTGATACAGGCGGTAATACGGCAATGAGACTTGATAAATTTCTGAAGGTATCGCGCCTGATTAAGAGGCGCACAGTTGCCAACGAGGCATGCGACAACGGACGCGTTACTTTGAACGGCAAGGTTGCCAGAGCTTCGGCGGAGGTAAAGCCGGGGGATATTATCGGTATTTCCTTCGGCGACAAGCTCACGCAGGCAGAGGTGCTGGCGGTAGAAGAAACGGTCCGCAAGGAAGCTGCGGCGCAGCTTTTCAGATATATATAGTATGATATAGTTTGCGAGAGGACAGGAGAGACTGTATATGGGCAAATATTTTGGTACGGACGGATTTCGCGGCGAAGCGAATATTACGCTTACGGCAGAGAAGGCCTTTAAGATCGGAAGGTATCTCGGATGGTACTACAAGGCTCAGCACCCCGACACCCGGGTTCAGGTAGCCATCGGCAAGGATACCCGCCGTTCCTCCTACATGCTCGAGGACGCTCTGACCAGCGGCCTTACTTCATCCGGCGCGGATGTATTCCTTCTCCATGTTACGACGACGCCTTCAGTATCCTATGTGGTCAGGACAGAGGGCTTTGACTGCGGCATTATGATTTCCGCAAGCCACAATCCCTTCTATGACAACGGGATCAAGGTAATGCGCGCGAACGGCCAGAAGATCGAGCCGGAAATTGAGGAGAAGATTGAAGCCTATATCGACGGCGAGATCGAGGAGATCCCCTACGCCACAAGAGAAGACATCGGCAGGACGACCGACTTTTCCGCGGGCAGGAACCGCTATATCGGCTACCTGATGACTGTCCCCACAAGAACCTTCCAGGGTGTGCGCGTAGGCCTTGACTGTGCCAACGGCTCCGCCTCCAGCATCGCGAAGAGCGTTTTCGAGGCGCTCGGCGCGAAGGTCATGGTGATCAATAACACTCCCGACGGAACCAATATCAACCGCGGCTGCGGCTCGACACACATCGAGGTCATGCAGAATTACGTTCTTGACAACGGTCTGGACGTCGGTTTCGCATATGACGGCGATGCTGACAGATGCCTTGCAGTCGACGAAAAGGGCAATGTTGTCACCGGCGACCACATCATGTTCCTGTGCGGCAAATATCTGCGCGAGATGGGACAGCTCCGTGACGATATGGTCGTAACGACCGTCATGTCCAACCTCGGCCTTTACAAGGCGCTTGAAGCCGAGGGAATGAAATATCAGCAGACCGCAGTCGGCGACAAATATGTGGCCGAGAATATGATGGCGAACAGCTATAACATCGGCGGCGAGCAGTCAGGACACATTATTTTCCGCAAATATGCAACGACCGGAGACGGCATCCTTACCTCTCTTATGGTCATGCAGGCGATGAAGGAAAAGAAGTCCTCGCTTTCCAAGCTTGCCGGCGAGATGAAGATGTATCCGCAGGTGCTGAAGAACGTTGTTGTCAAGGATAAGGCGGCAGCCCAGGCCAACGAAAAGGTCAGGGCAGCGGTGCAGGCAGCAGCCGATGCACTCGGACAGGACGGCAGAATCCTCGTCCGCGAGAGCGGCACCGAGCCGAAGATCCGTGTCATGGTTGAGGCGAAGAGCCACGAAGACTGTGAGAAGTACGTCGACAGCGTTATCGCAGTCATCCGCGCGGAAGGACTCGCACAGGACTGAGAGCCCTGTATTTAAGATGCAGGATCGGGCAAAGTGAGGTACAATGTACGTATGAGAGCGGCGATGCGTACGAGAATTACATACCGCAGAAGATCCCAGAATCGCTTCAGTATTTTCCTGGCGGTTCTGGTTATGCTGGTTATTCTCGCCGCAGTCGGCGTGCGCGGCTATTATCTCTCGCAGAAGCTTTCGGAGTATGACAGGAAGAAGGCGGAAATCCAGGCACAGATTGAGGAAGAGAAGATAAAGTCCCGCGAAATCGAAGAGTACGCAAAGTACGTCCAGACAGATGAGTTTATCGAGGAATATGCCCGGGATAAGCTGGGCCTTGTAAAGGAAGGCGAAATCCTGTTCAAAAATGAGGACAGCCATTAGCGCCGGTGCGGCAGAGCTGCCGGACGGCGGCGGCAGGAGGAGCGGTGCCTCAGAAATCATCCGGAGAATTTCAATTTGAAGCGGAAATTAAGAAGGTCATCCTTGCGCGCGATATGCTGTGCAGGGATGACCATGTTATTGTTGCGCTTTCCGGCGGAGCGGATTCGGTCTGCCTTTTCCTGGTACTGGCATCGCTCAGCTCCGGGATGGGCTTTACAGTGAGCGCTCTCCACGTGCACCACGGGCTTAGAGAAACTGCAGACGCGGACGAAGCGTTCGTCCGGAGGCTCTGCAAAGAGGAAGGGATCGGGCTTGAGTCGGTCCGCGTGGATGCGGCGGGATATGCAAAAGAGCACGGCCTCGGGATTGAGGAGGCGGCGCGGATCCTTCGATATGAGGCGCTTGAAGCGCAAAGGGAGAGAATCCTGAAGCTTTCCGGTAAAACATCCGCGAGGATCCGGATCGCTGTTGCGCATCACATGGAGGATCAGGCGGAGACCGTCCTGTTCCACCTGTGCAGGGGGGCCGGCATCACAGGAATGCGCGGCATGCTGCCGGTTTCCGGCGATCTGATAAGACCACTTCTGTATACTGAAAGACATAGGATCGAGGCGTACCTGAAGGCGGGCGGCAGGACCTGGTGCACGGACGAGACCAATGAAGATACCGATTACACAAGGAATTACCTTCGCAAAGAGATCCTTCCCCTTCTGACGCAGAGTGTCAATGCAGGAACCATCCGCCACATCTGCGGATTTGCAGAGGAGGCTGCGCAGCTTGATACATGCCTTGACGAAATGGCCCGGGAAGCGCTGGAAAGGCTGAGGCGGACGCCGGAGGTGCTCGGTCTTGAAGGGCTGGAGGAATTCCCGGATATCCTTAAAAGGCGCATCCTTTATCTTTTCCTTACAGAGTATACGGGAAGGCGCAGGGACATCACGCAGGAGCATATCCGGAGCCTTGCCGGCCTTGGAAAAGGCGGCGGGAGCGCCGAAATCTCTCTCCCGTACGGTGTGAGGGCCCGCAGGGTTTACGGACAGCTCATACTCGGGAAAGATGAAGAGAGGTATGAAGAGAGATATGAAGACCCGGCAGGGCCTTCCGGGGAGGGCGGCTTCAGGTACCCGCTTGAAAAAGAGGCCTATAGAATCAGGGTTTTCGCATATGAAAAGGACGGGGAGCCGATTCCCCGGGGATCATATACGAAATGGTTTGATTATGATAAAATAGGCACACTTCCCATATTCCGGACAAGACAGCCGGGCGACAGGATCACTATATCCGGCAACGGAGAGGTCAAGACCGTTGCCAGGTGCATGATCGATCTTAAGATCCCGGCTCAGCTTAGGGAGAGAATCGTGATGCCGTATGCCGGCAGCGAGGTTCTCTGGATCCCGGGGTCGCGCATCAGCGCGCAGTACCGGATAACGGAGGAGACAAAAAGAGTTTTGGAGCTTCAGATCACCGGCAGATAACAGCGGGCCGCAAAGTCGCGGGGCAGGAATACAGGGCAGGAATACAGGACAGGTATGCAGCTTTGGAATGCCGGGCCGGCGTGCGGGCCGCACAAGAGGGAGAAGAACACCATGGCAGAGACTATCACTACACTGATTTCCGAGGAGGAAATCGACAGGAGAATTCAGGAACTCGCAGACCGGATTTCGGAGGACTACAGGGGCAAGGAGCTGACGGTAGTCGGCATACTAAAGGGCGCATGTCTTTTCATGTGCGAACTCGTAAAGCGCATTTCATGTCCTGTCTATATTGATTTTATGCAGGCTGCAAGCTATGGGAGCGCGACAGAGTCCAGCGGAACGGTGAATATCAAGAAGGATCTCGACGATTCCATCGAGAACAAGCATGTCATTATCGTCGAAGACATCGTGGATTCCGGCAGGACGCTGGAATTCCTCGGACGGTTCCTGCAGAGCAAGGGCGCGGCGAGCATCCGCTACTGCACACTTCTTGACAAGCCCGAGCGAAGGGTCGTCGACCTCGAGGTGGACTATACGGGCTTCGAAATCCCCGATAAATTTGTCGTAGGATACGGGATGGACTACGCGCAGAAATACCGCAATCTTCCCTACATCGGCGTCATCAGCTTCGACGACTGAAGGATTTGAAAGAGGAATCCTGCCGCGGATCCGGGACAAAAGGCCTCAGGGCCGGATGAAATGGTTGGTTAATACATGAACACAGAACCAAGAGGAAACAATCGCATGATGACGGGCCTCCTCATCATGCTGGCGCTGCTGTTTGCAATACAGCTGTTCGGCGCAAGGCTTACCGCAGCCGTACAGAATTACACGCAGGATGCTTTCGTGCAGGACATCGGTGCCGGGAATATTGCGGGTGTCGTAATCATCCCCAACAAGGAGACCCCCACGGGCGCTGCCCGCATAGAGCTGAAAAGCGGCGAGACCAGGATGCTCTATTCGACGGATATCAGGGACCTTGAGAAGCTGGTAAGGGACAGCGGCATTGATCCGGCGGTCCAGGACGTTCCCAGGGACAGCTGGTTTGTCACCAGCCTCCTGCCAATGCTCCTTGTGACGGCAGTCTGCATGATTTTCTTCTATATGATGAATATGCAGCAGATGGGCGGCGGAACCAACGCGAAGATGATGAACTTCGGTAAAAGCCGCGCCGTCAGGGCACAGGAAAAGGACCGCGTGACACTGGGCGATGTCGCCGGACTTCATGAAGAAAAAGAAGACCTCCAGGAGATCATCGATTTTCTTAAAAACCCCCAGAAATACACAGAGCTCGGAGCCCGCATTCCCAAGGGCGTCCTTCTCGAGGGACCTCCCGGAACCGGCAAAACGCTCCTGGCCAAGGCCGTCGCAGGCGAGGCCGGCGTTCCGTTTTTCTCCATCTCCGGTTCTGATTTTGTGGAAATGTTCGTCGGCGTCGGCGCTTCCCGCGTGAGGGATATGTTCGAGGACGCAAAGAAAAATGCGCCCTGCATCGTATTTATCGATGAGATAGACGCGGTGGCGAGAAGGAGAGGAACCGGTCTCGGCGGCGGACATGACGAGCGCGAGCAGACGCTGAATCAGCTGCTGGTTGAAATGGACGGATTCGGTGTCAATGAGGGAATTATCGTGATGGCGGCAACAAACCGCGCGGATATTCTCGATCCCGCGATTCTTCGCCCCGGAAGGTTCGACCGCAAGATCACCGTTTCAAGACCCGACGTGCGGGGCAGAGAAGAGATCCTC